>Ga0256404_1000692_pt1 | contig 86289 bp, 70 predicted proteins | sample RumenRJG_01DNA_FD_185990 | JGI IMG/M metagenome (GOLD analysis project Ga0256404, IMG submission 185990) | Bovine rumen microbial communities from Lethbridge, Alberta, Canada - RJG_01 | ecosystem: Host-associated > Mammals > Digestive system > Stomach > Rumen | place: Canada: Alberta | collected...
CGGCGACGGCCGACGCGCACGACATCCTCGTCGCCGCGCACGGCGCCGTGCTCTGCTCGCTTGTGAACACGCTGGTCGGCGGGGTGCCGGTCGCCGATTTCTGGCAACGCAAGCTGCCCCATGCGGGCGTCGGGACCTTTGACATAGTGGACGGGGTGCCCGACATGGCCACCCTTGACCTCGACCGCACGGCAATCGGGGCCTGACATGGGACGATACCAGCGTTAGGATGGGGCACGCGAGGATGCCACAGGATGGGGTCAACATGAAAATCGGGATCATCGGCGCCATGGACGTCGAGGTCGCCCCGGTCCTCGGGAGGATGCGGAGCGCGCGGACGGACGTGCGGGCCCGGATGGAGTTCACGGAAGGCACGCTCGGCGGCGCACCCATCGTCGTGGCCCGCGCGGGTGTCGGCAAGGTCAACGCCGGTATCTGCGGCTATGTGCTGACCTGCGAGTACGGGTGCGACACGGTCGTCTTTACCGGCGTCGCGGGGTCGGTCGCGCCCGAGGTCCGCGTGGGCGACGTCGTGATCTCCACCGACTGCGTCTACGACGACGTCGACGCGACCAATCTGGGCTATGCGCCGGGCGAGGTGCCTCAGCTGGGCACGGCACGGTTTGCGGCGGACACGGCTTTGCGTGCGGAGGCGGTCACCGCGGCGCGCGAGGTGGCGGGGGAGACGTCACCCCACACACACGTCCACGAGGGCACGGTCGCCTCGGGTGACAGCTTTGTCTGCACGGTCGACGGCGCGAGCCACGTCCATGAGGTGTACGGGGCCCTCTGCCATGAGATGGAAGGCGCGGCAGTCGCGCAGGCTTGCTGGCTCGCGCAGGTGCCCTTCGTCGTGATCAGGGCCATCTCCGACTCCGCATATGGCTTTGACCTCGACGAGTACAACGCGGGCGAGCTAGCCGCGGCGGAGCTGGCGGGCGCCGTCACCCTTCGACTGGTCGCTTCGCTTGCCGCGCGTCCCTGATCGCGTCGGCGATGTGCATGTAGAGTAGGCCGACCGCGCTGGATACGACCGCCGCGGCCAGGATCGCGCACTTCGCGGCGTTGGTCTCGGCGGTGCTGAAGGCCAGCCCTGCGATCAGGATGGACATGGTGAAACCGATGCTGCCCATGATACCCACGGCGACGATCTGACGCCAGTCCACGTGCTCGGGCAGCGAGAAGAGGCCCGTCTTGACCAGCAGCAGCGTGATGCCGATGATGCCGACCGGCTTGCCGAGGACGGCGCCCGCAAAGACGCCTTGCGCGATGGGATCGGCGAGTATGGTCATCGGGTCGGCGCCCACGACGCGCACCTGCGCGTTCACAAAGGCAAAGAGCGGCAGGATCACAAAGTTCACCGGGGCGGAGAGGTTGCGCTCGGCGCGCTGCAGGGGCGGGCGCACGTGGTGCATCACGCGCTCCACGGCCCAGGCGGCGGCGGTGAAGTCGTGCTGGCCCAGGACGTGCGACTCGTCGTCGTACTCGTCGTCGAGCTTGATGCCCTCCACGTGGAGCCAGCCGCGCAGGTCGTCGAGGCGGACGTCGGAACGCACGGGCAGGAAGAAGGCCAGGATCACGCCGGCGAGCGTCGCGTGGATGCCCGAGTTGTACATGCAGAACCACAGGATGATGCCGACGACCGTATAGGGTTTGAGCGAGTAGACGCGCGCGCGGTTGAGCAGCCACAGGCCAAAGACGGCGGCGAGCGAGGCGGCGACCCACATCACGTCGATCGTCTGCCCGTAGAAGAGCGCCAGGACGACGATCGCGAGGATGTCGTCGGCGATCGCCAGGGTCTGGAAGAAGATCTTGGTCTCGGGAGCGATGCGGTCGCCGAGCAGGGACATCACGCCGATGGCAAAGGCGATGTCGGTGGCGATGGGGGTGGCCCAGCCATGGGTTGCGCCGCCGGCGTTGATCGCCAGGTAGATCAGGGCAGGTGCCATGACGCCGCCGACCGCGGCGAGCATGGGCAGCGCCGCCTGCTTGGGGTGGCGCAGCTGGCCGACGGTCATCTCGTATTTGAGCTCCACGCCCACGAGCATAAAGAAGAGCGTCATCAGGCCGTCGTTGATGAACTGCTCGATGGTGATGGTAAAGACAAACGTGCCGAGGCCGAGGGAGAGCGGGGCCTCGAACGCCTCGTGCACGGTCACGTACGCGGGGGAGTTGGCGACAAACACCGCGGCGATCGCGGCAAAGACCATCACGGCGGCGGCGACCGTCGGGTCTGAGGTGAACTTCTCGAGCTCGCTGCGCTGCTCGAGGCGGTGGACGACGGCCGGCTCATCGATCATGCTTGCGAGGGCGTCGATGGGCGTCTCGTTCTGGAGCTCGTTTGTGTCCACGTTCGTCTTGTCCATTGCCGTCCCCCCCTGGTTGGCAGGCAGCCCGCTTGGCTTGACGTAGCACGATTATCCCGTATGGGGGTTTGCCCACACAAAATATTCAGTATCGCGCAACGGTATGGTGCAAGGGCTATAGTTAGAGACGACAAGAGGCACGGGCGCATAGGCGCACGGGAGGGGATCGCATGAACGAGCAGCGCATCGCTGTCATCACCGATTCGGGTACGGATGTGCCTGCGGACTTTTGCCGCGAGCACGATGTGCGCATCGTCCCGCTGCGCATCAATTTCAGCGACGGCACGAGCTATCGCAGCGGCGTCAACATCACCCCGCCCGAGCTGCTCGACCGTATGCAGGCGGAGATACCCAAGACGTCCCTGCCGTCTCCCGACGAGATCCGCCGCGCCTTTGAGCAGGCGCGCAGCGACGGTTACGAAAAAGCGGTCATGGTGACCCTGTCGTCCGGCCTGTCCGCCACCAATCAGACGGCGATGATGGTCGCCTCACAGGTCGAGGACTTCCCGATCATCGTCGGCGACTCGCTCTCGATCGGTATCGCCGCCGGCATGATCGTGATGGAGACCGTCCGCCTGATCGAGGAGGGTGTGCCTTTCGAGGAGCTGGAGGCGCGCATCGAGGGTCTCGCACACGCGGGGCGTGTCTTCTTTGCCGTCAAGGACATGGGCTATCTGCACCGGGGCGGCCGCATCAACGACACGATCTACCGTCTGGGCAAGGTGCTCAACATCAAGCCCGTGCTGATGTGCGACCCCGAGGACGGTCACTACATCCTCTCCAAGAAAGCCCGCGGTTGGGAGCGCGCCCTCGACACCGAGGTCAAGCTCGTGGTCGACCAGGCAAAGGGCTACAAGAAGGTCTGCCTGGCTGTGTGCTGCTACGAGACGAGCGACCTTTTCGACAAGCTCGATGCGCGGCTGCGCGAGGCGGTCGCGCCGTATGCCGAGGTCGTCGACGTGATCCACGCAAACCTCTCACCCGACCTGCTCGTGCACACCGGCCCCGACCTGGTGGGGCTGGGCGTCCTCGGCCTCGGGTGAGACGGGCTACTCGACGGTGCCGTAGACGTAGGCCCAGCCGTGCGCGGTGATGATGGAGTTGAGCTGGTCGCAGAGCCGTGCGCGCTTGTAGCGGCCCGCGGGTAGCAGTTCGACTACCTCGATGAGGTCCTCCGGCAGGTCGTCTACCTCGGCACGCACGACGACGTCCATCCGCGAGACCGCCTGCGAGGGTCCGACCGCATAGAGCTCGTCCACCAGTTTCTGCAGCTCGCCGTACTCGGGGGCGGGGCGGCTCCCGGCGGGGGAGGCCTCGTGCCTGCGCTTGTCTGTGTAATCAGTATCTTTCATGTGCTCCATAGTAGCGGATATGGTGTCGGCGCGGGCGATATACTCATATCAACCGACCCGTACGATTGTCGGCATGCCACCCAAGATGTTGGGCGGGCGTTTTTGAGACGGGCCCTCTCGGGGCCCCGTACAAGAGACTCACGTTTGGAGGCTCACACATGGCAAACATCTACGAGCAGATGGACGCGGCGCAGCTCGATGCCGAGATCGCACAGCTCGAGCAGAAGGTCGAGGAGATCCGCGGCCAGCAGCTCGCGCTCGATATGGCGCGCGGTAAGCCCTCGCCCGAGCAGACCGCTCTCTCGCGTCCCATGCTGGACCTGGTCAATTCCCAGACGGACTTCACGGCGGCGGGCGGCGTGGCCGACAACTACGGTTTCCCCGACGGCCTGCCCGCGGCCCGTGCGCTGGCGGCTGACCTGCTCGACGTCGACCCGGCAAACGTGATCGTCTCGGGCTCCGCGAGCCTCCACATCATGTTCGACCTCGTCAACCATGGCTTCGTCAAGGGCGTCGCAGGTCATGAGCCCTTCTACAAGCAGGGCCCTGTCAAGTGGCTCTGCCCCGCTCCCGGCTACGACCGTCACTTCCGCGTGACCGAGTACCTCGGATTCGAGAATGTCCCCGTGCCGATGGGCCCCGACGGTCCCGACATGGACGTGGTCGAGGAACTCGTGCGCGACCCTGCGGTCAAGGGTATCTGGTGCGTGCCCAAGTACGCCAACCCCACGGGCGTCACCTATTCCGACGAGGTCGTCCGCCGTTTCGCCGCGCTCGAGCCGGCGGCGCCGGACTTCCGCATCTACTGGGACAACGCCTACATCGTCCACGACTTCGAGGACGAGGGCGACGAGCTGCTCAACATCTTCGACGCCCTCGCCGAGGCGGGCAAGACGGACCTGGTCTACGAGTTCGCCTCCACGTCCAAGGTCACCTTCCCCGGCTCCGGCATGTCCTGGGTCGCGGCGAGCCCCGCGGACATCGCCGAGGTGCGCTCCGCGCTCGCGGTCGAGCAGGTCGGCCCCGAGAAGTTCACCGAGCTCGCGCACGTGCTCTTCCTGCACGATGCCGCGGGTGTCCGCGCCCACATGCGCAAGCACGCCGCAATCGTGAAGCCCCGCTTCGACCTCGTGGCCTCCAAGCTCGCCGAGGGCCTGGGCGAGACGGGCGTCGCCACCTGGAGTCACCCGCGCGGCGGCTATTTCGTGAGTTTCGACGGTCCCGAGGGCTCGGCCAAAAAGATCGTGGCCACGATGGCCGACCTCGGCGTCAAGATGACCGGAGCCGGCGCGACCTGGCCCGGTGGCAACGACCCCCACGACACCAACATCCGCATCGCCCCGACCTACCCCTCGCTCGAGGACCTCGGCGCCGCGCTGGATGTCTTTGTGGTGGTCGTCAAGCTGGTCTCGGCCCGGCTCGCGCGCGCGGCGAAGTAGGGGGTCGGACGTCCGGCCACACCCCGCGGCCGGGGCGTTCCGCAGCCCCGGCGCCGCGCTTGCTGCAGGATCGTTCCTCTAACCTGCGCTTTGTATGGGCGCCAACAAAAAGGGAATACCTGTCGGAGATAATCCACGGCGGCTTCACGGAGTCGCCGTGATATTTCTGTACAATATTGGCTCGTCTGTGTCGACGGGAAGGCAAAGCAAGACGATGGCAAACAACAAGAGCGGTAGGAAATCGGCCTCCAAGATGAAGCCGGCTGCCGCGAGCAAGAAGGACGCGCCCCGCCAGGAGGCGGCCGCAAAGGGCAAGAAGAAGCACAACGTGCGCAAGACCGCGACCACCGTGGTCATCGTCTTCTTTGCCGTGTTGATGGCGCTCTCCATGATGCTGCCTTCCTTTGTGCAGATCTTCTCCTCCAACAGGGCGGCGGAGCAGGCCCAGCCCGAGGAGGAGGCGCCCACCTACGGCAGCGACGCCGAGGTGTCCGCCGACACCAACACGGCCAGCGTGGACGGCGTCTTCAACACCTACGCCGACGAGATCTCCTCGCTCAAGGACAAGCTCTCGGGCGACAGCGACAACCTCGCCTATATCCTCAACCTCGGCCAGGCGTACATGAACTGCGCCTACCAGGCGTCCCAGTACGCCAGCACGGACGACGACAGGGTGCGCGTCAACGAGTATTTCGACAGTGCCATCGGGTATTTCGACCAGTACCTCGGGCTGCAGGAATCCGACGCGGTCAAGGTGGACCGCGCGCTCTGCCAGCTCTACGAGGGCGACACGTCCGGGGCGACCAGCGCGCTCGAGCAGCTGACCGCCGACTCGCCGGACTACGGTCCCGCGTGGGCCAACCTCGGCCTCGCGTACGAGGTCTCGGGCGACACCGCAAAGGCAAAGGAAGCCTACCAAAAGGCTGAGGAAGCCGACCCCGACGACACCTACGGTTCGTACTCGTTTGCCCAGCAGCGCCTGGCCCAGATCAACGAGAGCGCGGCGCAGGCTGCCGAGCAGGCGGCCGGCGCATCGGAGGGCTCGGACGCGTCGGACTCAACGGGCGTGTCGGGCCTCACAGAGGCGCTCGGCGGCAACGGCAATTAGGACGTGAAGGAGCACAGGATATGGCAGTGACCATTGACATCGTTCCGGATGCGGAAAAGACGCAGGTCAAACTAGCCGGCGAGGTCGACGTCTCGAACGCCGACGAGCTGCGGCAGGCCCTGGCGGGTGTCTTTGCGCAGGACACAAAGGCTCTCGAGATCGATATGGCCAATGTGCCCTATATCGACTCGACCGGCATCGGCGTACTGGTCGGGGCGGCGCACGAGGCGTCCGACGCCGGCGTCGCATTTGCCGTCGTCAACCCGCAGCGCAACGTCGCGCGTGTGCTCACGCTGCTCGACGTGGCGGACAAGCTAGGTGTCCGGACCCGCGACTAAGATAGTCTCGAGGGGGCAATAGAAAGGATCCCGCGTGTTTGGCATAGGTTCCAACGAGCTACTCATCATCCTGGTATTCGCGTTCCTGCTCTTCGGCCCGGACAAGCTCCCGGGCATGGGCAGGACGATCGGCCGCGCCCTGCGCCAGTTCCGCGAGGCGCAGGAGGGCTTCACCTCGGTCGTGCAGTCCGAGGTCGTCGACCCGCTGACCGAGGCCATCAACGACCCCGACGCGGCCAAGAAGAAGCGCGAGGCCGCAAAGGCCGGTGCGGCGGAGGACGCCGACATCGACGATGCTCCCCAGGTCGCGCAGCACGAGGAGACCTTCGCCGAGCGCCGTGCCCGCCTCAAGAAGGAGAAGGAGCAGCGCGAGGCCGCGGAGGCGGCCGCAGCGGAGGCGGCCGCAGCCGAGGGCTCCGAGTCGCCTGCCGCAGGCGCCGATGCCCCCGCCGCGGTTGAGGCGCCCGCCCCCGTCGCGGACGACAACTCAGATTCCGATGCGGACACCGACGCCGATGCCGACGCGTCCGCCCAACCCGCGCCCGAGCCGGCCAAGCCCGACACGAGCGCCGCGGCGCTGTACTCGCTTACGCCCAGGAAGGAGGGCGGGGACGAGTAAGCACGTCCCCCAACGCTTATGCCTGTAGGACCAGCACGCATGCCGCTGATGGATCACCTCGGTGAGCTCCGTCGGCGCCTGACCATCATCGTGGTGTCCGTCCTTGCCACCACGCTTGTCGTCTATTTCGCGACCCCGACCCTCATCGACGTGATGATGGACGCCATCCGCAACGCCATGCCCGAGGGCACGGAGCTCACGGTGCTGACCGCCCTGGGCGGCTTCACCATCCGCTTCAAGGTCGCGCTCTTCTTTGGCGCCATCGTCTGCACGCCGATCATCGTGTGGGAGATCATGGGATTCATCCTGCCCGCGCTCAAGGAAAAGGAGAAGCGCTGGGTCGTGCCCACCGTCGCCACGATGATCGCGCTCTTTTTCATCGGCATGATCTTTTGCTACTTCATCATCCTGCCCGCCGCCTTTGGCTGGCTGATCGACCAGACCACCGCCTTTGCCTCTGCGACGGCCAACGCCGAGGACTACCTCGACATCATGATGCTGATCGAGGTCGCCTTTGGTGTGATGTTCCAGCTGCCGCTCGTGATCTTCTACCTGTCGGTGCTGCACGTCATCCCGTACGCCACCTTCCGTGGTAACTGGCGCTACGTCTATGTGATCCTGCTCACGCTCTGCGGCATCTTCACGCCCGACGGCTCGCCGGTTACCATGATCCTCATGTATTTCCCGATGCTGCTGCTCTATGAGGCGGCCCTCGCCGTCGCCCGCAGCGTGATCACCAAGCGCGACGGCAAGCAGGCCCTCAAGTGGACCCGCGAGGACTACGAGGAGCACGCGTTCGACGACGAGGATTAGGCATCCGCCCGATGGGGGTATAAGGTACGCGTTCAAACGGAGCACAAACACAGAAGGAAGCGCGCATGAGGCTGGTCGTCACCGAGAAAAACGATGCTGCACAGCAGATCGCACGTCTCTTGTGCGACGTGGGCCGTCCCAAGGCGGACAAAGTCTACAACACGCCCATCTACCGGTTCACCCACGAGGGAGACGAGTGGGTGACCATCGGCCTGCGCGGCCACATCATGGCTCCGGATTTTCCGCCGGCGCTCAAGTACAGCACGACAGAGGGCTGGTACGGCGAGACGGCCGACGGCGAGCATCTGCCCGCAGACATCCCCGATACCCTCGCGCGGCCGCCCTACGACTCCAAGCGCAAGCCCTACCTCAAGGACGGCATCGATATCAAGGGCTGGAAGGTCCCGAGCCTGCCGTACCTGGTCTGGGCCCCGATCGAGAAGGACCCCGCCGAGAAGGAGATCATCCGCTCGCTCAAGAACCTGGCAAAGAAGGCCGATTTCATCGTGATCGGCACCGACTTCGACCGCGAGGGCGAGCTTATCGGCTCCGACGCGCTGCGTCAGATCCGTCAGGTCGCGCCCGACACCGAGGTCGCGCGTGCCCGCTACTCCGCCTTCACCAAGGCCGAGATCGACCACGCCTTCGCCAACCTCGTCCCGCTCGACCAGGACCTGGCCGACGCCGGCGAGAGCCGCCAGTACATCGACCTGATCTGGGGTGCCGTCCTCACGCGCTATCTCACGATGGCCAAGTACGGCGGGTTCGGCAACACCCGCCCCGCCGGCCGCGTGCAGACCCCGACGCTGGCGCTGGTTGTCGCACGCGAGCGCGAGCGCCAGGCTTTTGTTCCCAAGGACTACTGGGTGATCGCCGGTACGGCCAAGCGCCCCAAGGACGACGAGGACGCCGCTTTCAAGATCTCGCATCCCGGCCATGGCACCAAGAAGGACGGGCGTTTCTGGAACGAGGGCGAGGCCAACGCGACCTACGACCGCGTGAAGGATGCCCGGACGGGCACGGTGACCTCGGTCGAGAAGAAGAGCCGCACCGTCCGCCCGCCTGTACCTTTCAACACGACCTCGCTGCAGGCCGCAGCGGCGGGCGAGGGTATCTCGCCGGCACGCACGATGCGCCTGGCCGAGTCGCTGTACATGGACGGCCTGATCTCGTACCCCCGCGTGGACAACACGGTCTATCCCGCGTCGCTCGACCTGCGCGACGTGGTCAAGACCCTCTCTGCGGTGCCCAACTACCGCGAGGTCGCGAACGCTTTGCTGCGTCGCGACAAGCTCACCGCCACGCGCGGCAAGCAGGAGACCACCGACCACCCGCCCATCTACCCGACGGGCGCGGCCGATCCCGACCGGCTCGAGCCTGCGGCTTGGAAGCTCTACAACCTGATCGCGCGTCGTTTCCTGGCCACGCTCTGCGATGCGGCTGTGGTGGAGGACACCAAGGTCGAGATCGATATCGCGGGGGAGACCTTCCGCGCGTCGGGCTCTGTGCTCGCGCGTGCCGGTTTCCGTGCGATCTACCCCTACGGCCTGCGCAAGGACGAGCAGCTGCCCGTGCTGGTGCAGGGCGACACGGTGGACATCCTCGGTATCAAGGAGGACCACAAGCAGACAGAGCCGCCGGCGCGCTACAGCCAGGGCCGTCTGATCCAGGAGATGGAGAAGGCGGGGCTCGGCACCAAGTCCACGCGTGCGTCCATCATCCAGCGCCTCTACGACGTGAAGTACCTCAAGAACGACCCCGTCGAGCCGAGCCAGCTGGGCATGGCCGTGATCGACGCCCTCTCCACCTATGCGCCGCATATCACGACACCCGACATGACCGCCGAGCTCGAGGGCGACATGACCAAGGTGGCCGAGGGGCACGAGACCCAGGAGCAGGTCGTCACGCACTCGCGCGCGCTGCTCGCGAGTATGATGGACGGGCTCATCGACCACAAGGACGACCTGGGTGAGGCGATCTCGGATGCCGTGACCGCCGACGCAAAGGTCGGTACCTGCCCCAAGTGCGGCAAGGACCTCGTGATGAAGCACTCGGCCAAGACCCGGTCGAGCTTCATCGGCTGCATGGGCTGGCCGGACTGCGACGTGACCTACCCTGTGCCGACCGGACGCATCGAGCCGCTCGAGGGCGACGCGGGCGTGTGCCCCGAGTGCGGCGCGCCGCGTATCAAGGTGCACCCATTCCGCTCGCGCGCGTACGAGACCTGCGTGAACCCGCAGTGCCCGACCAACGCCGAGCCCGACGTCGTGGTGGGCGACTGCAAGGTCTGCGCCGAGATGGGCCGCGTCGGCCAGCTGATCGCGCACAAGTCCGAGCGCACGGGCAAGCGCTTCATCCGCTGCTCCAACTACGACGAGTGCGGCACCAGCTATCCGCTGCCCCAGCGCGGCAAGCTCGAGGCGACGGGCGAGACCTGCCCGGACTGCGGTGCGCCGATGGTCATCGTCCACACGCAGCGCGGCCCTTGGAAGATCTGCGTCAACATGGATTGTCCGGGCAAGGAAAAGAAGACCACCACGCGCAAGCGTGGCTCCTCGGCAGCCAAGCGCGGCTCCTCGGCAACCAAGAAGACGACCAAGCGCTCGAAGTAAGCCGGGCGCTCGAGGTAAGGCAACAAGCCGCCGAAGCGACGGCCCGTCGAAAGGTGGAGACAATGGCACAGACAGACGATCCGGTCGAGCTCTTCGATATGCATGTGGCGCATATCGGCATCAACACCGACAGCCCCGAGGAGGCGGATGCCGTCGCCGGGCAGTTCGAGACCCTGATGGGCCTGCCTGCGCGCCACCCCGCGCCCGTCTCCACCTTCGCAGGTACGCTCGTCGAGGTCATGAACAACGGCGGCCGCGGCGAGAAGGGCCACATCGGCTTCTACGTCAACGACATCCCCGCAGCTGAGAAGTGGTTCGCCGCGCGTGGCTTTGAGATCAACGAGGACTCCCGCGCTCTCAACCCCGACGGCACCACCCACCTGGTCTACTTCAAGCAGGAGATTGCTGGCTTCGCCATCCACCTGACCGAGGACAAGTAAGCGGCGGAGCTATCGCACGAAATTGGTGTGGAGATGCTCGTTGTCGGGATGCGGCAGGCAGTTCTGCTTGCCCAGCTCGATCAGCTTGAGCATCCACGCCATGTTCTTGCCCAGGTTGTACATGGTGTTGAGGCCCTCGACGTCCGTCTTGACCTCCTCGGCCTCGGCGCCGTAGACGTGGTTCCAGTAGGTCGATGACACGATCGGCATCTGGTTGATCGAGAAGTACTTGTTGATCACGTCCATGGAGCAGACCTGGCCGGCGCGACGGGCACTGAAGACGGCCGCGGCGGGCTTGAAGGCGAGGCTGCGACCGGCGGAGTAGAAGAGGCGGTCCATGAAGGTGATGAGCCTGCCGGACGGGTGCGCATAGTAGACGGGCGAGCCAAAGACGAAGCCGTCGGCCTCCGCAGCCTTCACCGCGAACTCGTTGACGCAGTCGTCGAAGACGCACCTGCCCAGCTCGCTGCACTTGTGGCAGGCGATGCAGTCGGTCATGGGCTTGTTGCCGATGAAATAGATCTCGGAATCGATGCCCTCCTCAGCGAGCGAGCGGGCGATCTCTTCCAGTGCCGCGTTGGTGCATCCCTTGGGGTGCGAGCTGCCGTTGACCAGAAGTACCTTCATAGGAGACCCCCTCTGCTCTCATCGACGGGCTGACGGGACGAGAAGAACAGCGCAGTGCCGTCAGGACCGATACGGTGCAAACTATACCGCAGCGCGGCTGACAAACATGCCAGTCCGCCGAGGCATGCGACTGGGAGATGAGCCGCGAGGAGTGGTACGAGATCTACCTCGCCGGCGGTCACCGTCTGCCGTGAGCGGACTCGAGCACCAGCTCGCCTGCGGGATTCAGCTCGAGCGGCGTCGGCGGCCGGAAGAGGTAGCCCTGCAGCATCTCGCATCCCATGTGTTGCAGCAGGAGGCGCTCCTCTTCTGTCTCGACGCCTTCGACGAGCGTGCAGGAGCCTAGGCGTCTGGCCAGGTCGAGCACGGAGACGAGCACGTCGCGCGCCCGCTGGTTGCGGTCGAGGCCCTCGAGGAAGCCCATGTCGACCTTGAGCACGTCGAACCGGTAGTCCTTGAGCATACTCAGCGAGGAGTAGCCGGTGCCGAAGTCGTCCAGCCAGATCTCAAAGCCGGCGTCGTGCAGGCGGGCGAAGACGGACCTCACCTTCTCCTCGGCGAGGACGCTCTCGGTGACCTCCAGGTTGACGAGCCCGTGGGGGACGGCGAAGCGGTCGCAGGTGTCCGTGACCGTCTTGCAGACATCCATGAGGGAGAAGTCGAGCGGGGAGAGGTTCACCGACACCGGGACGACAGGGCGTCCTGCCGCGAGTGCCGCTGCAAGGTCGCGACAGACCAGCTCGAGCATGCGGCGGTCGAGTCGGTGGATAAGACGTGCTCGCTCGAGCACGCCGACGAACGACGCGGGGGGCAGCAGCCCGTACACGGGGTCGTCCCAACGGGCGAGGGCCTCAAAGGCGCAGACGTCACCGGTAGCCGCGCGGACAATCGGCTGGTAATAGGCCCTGACGGTCTCGGACGCGAGAGCCTCCGGCAGGCGGGTGATCACGTACTGCCCGGTGCTGACCGAGCGGTCGAGGTCCTCGTCGTAGCGGCGCACGAACCGGTCGTAGCGGCCTTTGATGCTGTCGCAGGCCACCTTTGCGCGGTCCAGCAGGATCTGTGCGTCGCTGACGCTGCTGTCGAACGGGGCCACGCCCGCCTTGACCTCTATCGGTACGCCCGGACGATAGCGGAGGAACTTCTGGTGGATGCGCCCGATGTGCCCGCCGAGTCCGCTGCGCGGTGCGAGGACCGCGAAATGGTCCGTGCCGAGACGGGCGGTCGGCTCGGCGGGGAATTCGTCGCGGAGGGCGTCCGCGAGGCAGCGCAGCACGATGTCGCCCTCGCGGAAGCCCCGGGCGTGGTTGAACGCCTTGAGGTCCTCGACGTCAAAGATCACGAGGTCGCGGACGGGAGGCACCTGCCCGTCGTCGGTGTTCATAACGTTGTCGTCGTGCAAAGCCTCGCGGAGGGTATCCAAAAAGCGCTGGTAGGAGAGCAGGCCGGTGAGCCGGTCACGTGCGGGGCCATCGGCAGCGTGGAAGAGGTGCTCCTCCGGTGCAGCCACGGGGATGTTGGGCCGCTGCGGCGTCTGGGGGTCACGCTCGAGAGCAACGGGCGTCTTCGCGTCGGTCTGGTCGATAAGGCGCAGGGCGTCGGCGACGAGCTCGGAGGCCTTGCCGTCGCGTTCGATGCCGACGACGCGGACATCAGGTGCGGGCGTCTCGTCGTTTTCCGCGCACGCGCTGCGTGCGGCCTCGTAGACGGCATGCAGACGGGAGCCAAACACGTCTGCGGGCAGGTTGTCGAACTGCAGGTAGAAGACGTCAGGCTCGTAGCGGATCAGTGTGTCTTGGGCGCGTACGCTGCGTTGGACCGCAGCCGCCACGGCATGCGCCAGGCGGTTTGCAGCCTGCTGGCCGTGGCTTTCGCCTACCTCGAAATAGTTGGCGATGCGGATCACGACGACCCGCTGCGCCTCAAGCGAACGGATGCCCGTGTCGAAATACGTGCGGTTGTAGGCGCCGGTGACGCCGTCGTGGGCGGAGCGGCTTGCCGCGCCAGCGGCATCCATGGCAAATGCGCTGAGGTCGTCGGGGAGACCCGCGTCGGCGCTCACCTTGTTGATGGCCTCGATGGAGCGGGGCTCGCCGTCGACTTCGACGTAGTGGGCGGTGATGAAATAGGCGTCGGGCCCGACGAACTCGAACTTGGACGCAGGCCGTCCTGTGTCCACCGCACGGGCGGAGATGCAGTTGTCGCAGCGTCGGCCCTTCCCGAGGGCGCTGTAGCAACGGTAGGGATGGCGGAGCTTGCCCGTGGCGGGGTCGTAGTTGCTGGCGGCGCAGGCGGACGGCTCGACCACGCGCACGGCGTCGCAGCCGTGGCTCATGATCGCGAGCAGTCGGTCGAGCTCCTCCCGTGTGATGCCGGGCTGACGGTCATCGGTTCGCCGGTCGTCGGCACCGATCGTCTTGACGCCCGTGCCATGAGTCTTGCCGTCGGTGCTGCTTGTCTTGTCAGCCATAGAGCCTCATTCCCTCGCACCGTATTAGCACAGTCTAGTCGTTTTCCGGGGCGCGCAGGCATAGCATCGCGCGACCCTGCGTATGCCGGTCTGGGGCTGGACACGCGCGGGGTATGGGCATGCGCTGGAGGGTTGGGGCGGCACACGCAGGCGTGGGACCCGCTACCCCGTCGGCCTGGGACCCGCTATAGTTGTGAGTCGTTGAAAGGGGAGACATGGGTATGCAGGGTGTGTTCGTGACGCTCGAGGGCGTGGACGGCAGCGGCAAGACGACGCAGGCGGCGTTGCTGACGCAGGCGCTCGAGGACGCGGGCCGCGAGGTTGTGCGCCTGCGCGAACCGGGCGGTACGCAAATATCCGAGCAGATCCGGCACATCCTGCTCGACCCGCAGAACGACGAGATGTGCGTGGAGGCGGAGCTGCTGCTCTATGAGGCCTCGCGCGCCCAGCTCACGCGCCAGGTGATCGAACCGGCGCTTGCGGCGGGCAAGGTCGTCGTGTGCGACCGCTACTACGACTCGACCTATGCCTACCAAGCGGGTGGTCGCGGGCTCGACGAGGCGCTGGTCAGACAGGCAAACGCGCTCGGGAGCTGCGGCCGCGTGCCCGATGCCACGATCGTCTTTGACCTGGACCCGCACGTGGGTTGGGGCCGGGCGATAGCCAACGGTGCCGACCGTATGGAAGCTGCGGGGCTTGCCCTGCAGGAACGGGTGCGCGCCGCCTACCTGCGGCTGGCTGCTGAGGAGCCCGACCGTGTGCGCACAGTCGACGCCGACGGGACGATCGACGAGGTCAACGCCCGTCTTTGCGCCGCGCTGGCCGACGTCCTGCCCGAGCTGGGGGCGTGACCGGGACGTGGGGAAGACAAACGCGCACGCTGCAGGCAATACCAGGAAGACCGTAGCGCGGGCGTGCTGCGCGCTGGCCGTAGTGATTGTGGTCGCCGCTGTCGCCTGGTTTGTCTTCCTGCCCCTGCAGACGATGCCGGGGCGCGCTTACACGGATGCAGACTTCGGGATCGAGGCGCCGGCGGACGGGCACGACGAGGACGGCGACGGCGTGGGGGACCAGCCCGACATCCTGGCAGGCGCCCGTGCCTACGTGGCGACGCGCCCGCGCTACGGCAGCGCCTACTACCAGGGCGGCCGTCCCGACGACGGGCGGGGTGTGTGCACCGATGTGGTCGACCAGGCGCTGCTCGCGGCGGGTTACGACCTGCAGGCGCTCGTGGATGCCGACCGGCGCGCGAACCCGGCCGACTATGGCTCGGATCCCATTGACCCAAACATCGACTTTCGCCGCGTGCGCAACGTGCGTGTCTACCTGGGGCACACGGCCGAGTCGCTGACCTGCGACCCCGAGCGGATCGACCAATGGGAGGGCGGCGACATCGTCGTCTGGGGCAACCACATCGGTATCGTCTCGGACCGGCGCGACGCGGACGGCGTCTGCTACGTGATCCATCACTCGAGCCCGCTGCAGCTCTGCTACGAGCAGGACCTGCTCAGGTCGGACCGCTTCGGGCCAATCGTCGGCCACTACCGCATGGTTGGAAAACCCTAAGATTCGGTCACTATGTAGGTTGGAAAACCTGGAAAATTGGTCACTAGATAGGTTGGAAAACCCGGAGTATGACCGTGCCCGCCCCATTCGCTAAAGTGATTGGGTACGAATAGAGGACGCGACACGCGGTAGGGAGGTGCGGCGTGGCAGACAAGAACGTGCGGGTACCGAAGGCGCGGGTGCCCCAGGCGCTCGAGCGCCTATCGGGGCAGCCGCGCGTGCAGGAGTTTCTTTCCGCCGCGGTGAACGAGGGCCGGCTCTCCCACGCGTACCTCTTTGTGGGACCTCCCGGCGCGGGCAAGACCGAGGCGGCCCGCATGCTGGCCAAATGCGTGATCGCGGGGCAAGACGAGCCGGGTCACATCGACGAGTGGATGCGCGTGGACCACGGCACCCACCCCGACGTCCACGTGTATGCCCCGGAGTCCGCGACGGGCTACCTGGTGGCGCAGGTCCGCGCCCTGATCGAAGACGTGCCGCTCGCTCCCGTGCGCGCGAAGTCGAAGGTCTATATCCTGCGCGATGTGGGCCTGCTCCGCGGCACGGCGGCAAACGCGCTGCTCAAGACCATAGAGGAGCCCCCCGCCGGAGTCATGTTCATCCTGATCGCGCGCTCGGTGGCGCAGGTCATGCCGACCATCGCGTCGCGCTGCCAGCAGGTGCCCTTCCGCGTGATTGCGACCGATGCGGCGACGCAGGCCGTAGTGTCCGTGACGGGCGCGGAGCCCGAGCAGGCACGCATCGCGCTCGCCGTGGCGGGGACGCCGGAACGTGCGCGGCAGTTCCTCGCCTCGCCGGAGCGACGACAGGTGCGCCGCCTGATGGTGCGGGTGATCGGCGAGCTGCCGCGAGACGACGACGGGGACGTGCTCGACGCGGCGCGCACGGTGGTGGAGGCGGTCCGCGCCCCGCTCGCCGGCATCAAGGCCGACCAGGAGTCCGCGACGGAGGAGAAGGCGGACTATCTGAGCAGCGCGGCGCTCAAGCAAATCGCGGATGCCAACAAACGCGAACTCACGGCGCGCGAGCGTTCGGGTATGATGGAAGCGCTCGCTGCGGCCTCGTCGCTCTTGCGCGACGTGCTGCTGCGTTCCGAGGGAGTCGCGCAACCCATCGTCAACGGCGATATGGAGGGCGTGGTAGACCGCCTGGCACAGGCGGCGAATCCGACCGGCGTGCTCGCTGCGCTTGACGCCATCGGCGCCGCGGCCGACAACCTCACGCACAACGTAACACCCCAGCTGACCTTCGAGGTCATGCTTTTGCACGTCAAGGAGGCACTATGCCCACCGTCATCCCGGTGAGATTCCGCTTTGCGTCATGCGACCTGTGGTTCGACCCGCGCGACACCGACGCCCTCGAGGGCGACCATGTGATCTGCGAGACCGAGCGCGGCCAGGAGATCGGCCTGGCCACCGACGACCCGTGCGACCTCGATGCGGGCGAGCTCAAGCGCACAATCGGCGAGGCGACGCTGCGTCCCGTGCTGCGCATCGCGACGGAGGAGGACCTCGACCATGCCGACGAGCTGGCCCAGCGTGGCGACGAGGCCATGCCGACCTTCCGCCGGCTGGTCAAGGACTCCGGCCTCGACATGAAACCCGTGGGCGTCGAGTACCTCTTCGACGGCAGCAAGGTCGTCTGCTACTTCTCGGCCGACGAGCGCGTGGACTTCCGCCAGCTCGTGCGCGACCTGGGCCGCGAGCTGCACCAGCGCATCGATATGCGCCAGATCGGCGTGCGCGAGGAGGCGGCGATCGTCGGCGGGTTCGGCCACTGCGGGCAGGAGCTGTGCTGCAAGCGCTTCGGCCACCAGTTCGAGCCCGTCTCCATCCGCATGGCCAAGGAGCAGGACCTCCCGCTCAACTCGGCCAAGATCTCGGGTGCGTGCGGACGCCTGATGTGCTGCCTGCGCTACGAGTTCGAGGCCTACCGCGACTTCAAGCAGCGCGCGCCCAAGCGCAACGCCGTGATCGACACCCCGCTCGGCAAGGCCAAGATCGTCGAGTACGATACGCCCAAGGAGCAGCTCGTGCTCCGCATCGAGAACGGCAAGCAGATCCGCGTGGCCCTCGCCGACATGCAGACGAGCGAGGCCGCGGTCAAGAAGAGCGAGGAGCTGCACTGCCCCTGCCGTCCCGACACGGTGACGCGCGACGTGCTGGAGCGCCTCCAGTCGCCCGACGTGCAGATGGCCCTGGCCGAGCTCGACCGCCAGAACGGCGTCGCGCCTGAGGAGACCTTCGACGAGTCCGACCTCTTCGTGAACGCCAAGCCGCGCCGCCGCAGGCGCGACAGCGGGGACGATGCCGGCAATGGCGGCAAGACCACTGCCGCAAGGGGCGCAAGGAACGCCTCGGCCGACGCCTCCGCCGACAAGACGGACGCGCAGCCCCAGGCCCCGACGCGCAAGCGCCGTCATCGCAAGGCCAACGGCGCCGGCGCCTCGGGCGGAACTGTTGCTGCCGCGGCAGGCAACGGCTCCGGCCAGCAACAGGACCAGGCCCCGCAGCAGGGCAAGAAGCGCACGCGCCGTGTCGCGCAGGCCGATGCGGCGGCCGCATCTGCTGCCGGGCAGCCGACGCATCACCGCCGTCGCCATCACACTGCCAGTGAGGGAGAGGGTGCTGCAGCCTCACAGCAGCAGTCACCCAAGGCAAAGCGGTCCACCGGTGCAAAACAGGACGCGACGTCGAGGCAATCAGCCGCACAGAAGCAGACCTCCTCTCAGAAGCAGACCTCCGCGCCGAGGCCGCGCCGCCATCCGGGCGATCACGGCGGCGTGCAGGACGATGCCCAGCGCGCAAACGGGTCCCAGCACATGCCCAAGCACGCCGCCCGCCCGTCGGCGCAGGGGGGTGCGTCGCCCAACGGCGCGCCTTCAGACGCCGCCCAGCCGGCTGGTGAGGGCAAGCGCCGTCGCCGTCGCCACAAGCGCGGCGGTGGCAATGCCGGTGGCAACAGTGCCGGCGGCAACAACGGCGCTAGCGGCAGCGGTGCCGGCAACAGCGCCGGTGACGGCAACGCTGGCGGTGACAACTGATCAGGCACGCCGACAAGCGAATAGTTCGTCTTTGCTCGAGAGCTCACCCAAACCTTGTATGAAAGTCACGGGGTCAGGTGGCTGCGGGTCGGCTATCATGCTGTGTGTTGTAAAAATTAGGTAAAGCCTTACAGCAACCTTACAAATAAGAAGCAGCCCCGCACGGGGCTTTGCTGGCAGGGGGTCGCCATGAGTCGCGTCAAACAGCGCGAGGACGTGTTTTACCGGATGCTCGACCAGTTCGGTTCGGAGCTGGTCAAGACGAGCGATCTCTACCTCAACGTCTTTGACGCCTACCCCGACGCTGACGACCTGATCAAGCAGATGCACGGGCAGGAGCACGCGTGCGACGACTGCACGCAGCGGCTGATGGTCGAGCTCGCGCAGTCGTTCATCACCCCCTTTGATCGCGAGGACATAGTGGCCCTCACACGGTCGCTCGACGACGTGGCCGACGCGATGGACAACGTCGCCACCCGTCTGGAGATCTTCCACGTCAACAAGATGCACCCGGACGCCATCCACCTGGCTGAGCTGACGGTCAAGACCGTGGCCCAGGTCAAGCAGATGCTCGACTATCTGCCCGATTTCAAGAAAGACAAGCGCGTGACCGAGGTCTGCAAAGAGATCTGCGACCTCGAGGACCAGGGGGACCACATCTACCACCGCGCCCTCTCGACCCTCTACGAGGACGACGTGAACGCGCTCCACGCGCTCAAGTGGACCAAGCTCTTCGACAAGATGGAGGACGGGATCGACTCCTGCAAGGAGGCGGCCAACGTGGTCATGGGCGTGGTTATCAAGAATGCTTAGCAACCCCTACCTCATCGCCGTCCTGTGCGCGGCGACCCTCTTCGAGCTGATCAACGGCTTCCACGACACCGCCAACGCCATCGCGACCACGGTGTACACGCGCGCCCTCACGCCCGCCGCGGCGATTGCGATGTCGGCGACCATGAACTTCATCGGTGCCCTGACCAACGACTCCGTCGCCATGACCGTCGCCCACGGCATCGTCACCGTGGACCTGGAGCTCTACGTGGTGCTGACCGCCCTGCTCGGCGCGATCGCCTGGGACCTCTTCACCTGGTGGAACGGCATCCCCTCGAGTTCGTCGCACGCGCTGATCGGTTCGCTGGTGGGCGCCACGATCGTCTTTACCGGGTCGCTCGGCACGGTCGAGTGGCAGGGGCTGCTGCGCAAGGTCGTGATACCCCTCTTCACCTCGCCGCTCATCGGCATGCTGCTGGGCTTTTCGGTCATGCACCTGATATTCGAACTCTTTGCCACGTGGCCGCACGCCAAGGCAAACGGCCTCTTCCACAAGGCGCAGATCTGCTCGTCGGCCTTCATGGCCTACAGCCACGGCTCCAACGACGCGCAAAAGACGATGGGTATCATCACGCTCGCGCTGATCTCCGGGGGCCTATTGCCCGCCGGCTCCGACGTGCCGCTGTGGGTCAAGATCTTCTGCGCCACGACGATGGCGATCGGCACCTCGATCGGCGGCCAGCGCGTGATGAAGACGGTCGGCCAGGGCGTGACCAAACTCGAGCCGGTGCTGGGCTTTGTCTCCGAGACCAGCTCCGCCATCGCCATCCAGATCATGACCGCGCTCGGCGCGCCGGTCTCCACCACGCAGGTCATCACGACGTCGATCATGGGCGCCGGCGCCGCCCGCAGCGTCAAGAAGGTCCGCTGGGGCACCGCGAAGTCGATCGTCGGCGCCTGGGTGCTCACCCTGCCCGCGACGATGGCGCTGGGCGGTGCGTTTGCCTTTGTGGTGGGCCTTTTCATGTAACGTTGTGGTCGTCGGCCACAACCGCCGGGGAACCTTTCTGCGCACCCTCGCCCAAGCGCGCAAAGACAAACGTCGCGCTCGGCGCAAAACTCGCGGCTGTGCCGCTCAGACAGTTGCGCCGAACCGCGCGACGTTTTTCCTTGCGCAGGCTCAGAGATGCGCCGAAAGGTCCCCCGGCGGCTGTGGCCGGCGATACACACCGACAAAGACACGCACCGACAAAGACACGCACCGGCTGGTACGGCGACTGGTTAATACAGCGGCAGGTCGCCCGTGATCGGGTCGATGTCCTCCGCGCGCAGCGGCTCGAAAGCCAGACAGGTGTAGGTGGCCTCGCCGTGGAACTCCGTGAGCCCCGCGTCGCGGATCAGCGCCACGAGGAAGCCCTGGTCGCGGCCCCGCTGCGCGATGTCGAGCAGGGCCTCCTCGGAATCGACGTACACGCAGACCTTGGCCACGCCGTAGCGGAACCAGTCGGTGAGCGGGGAGGGGTCGCCGTGGTCGTCCACGACGATCCACACGGGCTCGCCGTCCTCGTTGTAGGAGAGGCTCACGTCGGAGAGGCGGTCCTCGCGCGCCAGCGCCATCAGCACGGCCTCGACGCAGGCGTGGCCCGCCTGGGCCGCGATCTTGCCCTTGCGCATCTTGAGGTCGCGCCGCATCACGATGAGTTGCTTTGCTTTGTAAGAAGAGACGGGCATGCTGCTCCCTCGGGTCTGCTTCCGTAGCTGACGGCTACGGGCTGCTGACGGCTACGGGCCGCCGGCCGGCTACTCCTCGACCTCGAGCAGCTCGATCTCGAAATTGAGGTCCTTGCCGGCCATCTCGTGGTTCATGTCAAAGGTGACGGTGGTGTCGTCCATCGCGGAGACCACCGCGGGGAAGCGGCCGCCGGCCTCGGAACCCAGCACGAGGTGCATGCCCACCTGCAGCTGCTCGGCGCCGGGGAGCTGCGCGATGGGGAAGGACTGGATGAGCTCTAGGCGGCGCGGGCCGTAGGCCTCGGCTGCCGGGATGTGCACGTTGCGGGTCTCGCCGACCTCCATCTCGTTGACGGCGGCGTCGAACCCGCGGATCATCTGACCGGCCATGCAGGTAAAGGCCAGCGGTTCGCCGCGGTCGCGCGAGCTGTCGAACTTGGTGCCGTCGTCCAGCGTGCCCACGTAGTGGACCTTGACCTTCTTGCCTGCGTTGCTCATGTGAACTCCTGTCGCTTTGGGGCATACTAGTACCCGTCGCACGGATGCGTGCGTCTGTTGATATGCGGGCGTACGGTGGTACGCTGCCGATGTTGGCATTCTAGCGTTTGTCGCACGGCGTTTGTAGGTGCGGCACGGCGTTTGTAGAGAGGCGCGGTATGGCGGGGGATTTTGTCGGGGTGATGGACTCGGGCCTGGGCGGCATCAGCGTCCTGCGCGAGCTGGTGCGCGTGCTGCCGCACGAGGATTTCCGCTTCTTCGGCGACTCCGCGCACAACCCCTACGGCGAGAAGACGGACGAGCAGGTCCGGGCCCTCACGGGCGATATCGTCGGCCGCATGGTGGACGACGGGGCCAAGGCCGTGGTGATTGCCTGCAATACCGCGACCAGTGCCGCCGCCGCGAGCCTCCGCAGCCAGTACGACCTGCCGATCATCGGCGTGGAACCCGCGCTCAAGCCCGCCTGCGAGGCGCTGCCCGGCGGCCGCATCCTCGTGATGGCGACGCCCGTCACGCTGAGGCTCGACAAATTCCAGCAGCTCGAGCACGAGTTCGACCACACCTGCGATATCGTCCCGGTACCGTGCGCGGGGCTTGCGGGCCGCATCGAGCAGGGCGACCTCGACGCCCCCGACCTGCACGGACTCCTCGAATCCCTGGTCGGCCCGTATGCCGGCGCGGTCGACGGCGTGGTGCTCGGATGCACGCATTATCCCTTCGTGCGCCGTCAGATCGCAGAGGTCCTGGGGGATGTGCGTTTCTTCGACGGCGCCGCGGGCACCGCGCGACAGACGCGGCGCCTGCTCGCCGCCCGCGGCGAGCTGCGCGAGAGCGGCGAGGGGGAGGTCACGCTGCAGAGCAGCATCGACACGCCCGAGGAGCTCGCGCTCTACCGGCGCTTCTTCACCTGCGAGATGTAGCGGCCGGCAGCGGACGGACGGGCTGCGTGCGGCGGCTGCCCGACAGCTTGTCCACGCGACGGTCGTAGGTGAGGATGCCGTTGGTCTCTTCTTCCACGTCGTTGAGCTGCGTGTAGACGTAGCCGGCCAGGCCCTTGTCCCACAGGCGCCGCAGCCGGTCGCGCAGGGCCTGCACCGCCGCCGCGTAGCTCTCGGCGCTGTCGTGCATCTCGTATCCGTAGCCCTCGGGCAGCACGCTGTGCTCGGGCAGGTGGTAGGTGAGCCCGCCGCATTCGGAGACCACAAAGGCGCGCCGCCCGTCCCGGCCGTACACGTGCAGCCGGCGGAAATAGTTGTGCACGTCGAGGAAGTCGCCGACCCCCTGGTCGTACCAGCCGCTTGTCGCGGAGACGGGGCGCGTGAGGTCGAGCGCCCGCACATCGCGGCAGGCGCGCGCGGCGTCGAACTGCCCCCACGACTCGTTGAAGAGCCCCCAGGCCACGATACAGGGGTGGTTGCCGAGGCGGACGATCGTGTCGTGGCAGGTTGTGCGCCATTCGGCCTGATAGGCGAGGTCGTCCGAACCGAGCTCGCGACGGTGGCGCGGCGTGTCGTCGCGGAAGTGCCGCTGGCGCAGCTCAAAGACCGTGGGGAAACTGAGCGACCTATTGGGCTCGGGGACGGCGCCGCCCGACGGCATGTCCTGCCACACCAGCATGCCGAGGCGGTCGCAGTGGTAATAGAAGCGCTCCTGCTCCACCTTGATGTGCAGACGGAGCAGGTTGAAGCCCAGGTCGCGCACGGCCTGGATGTCCGCGACGTACGCCTCGTCGGCGGGCGGGGTGAGCAGGCCGTCGGACCAGTAGCCCTGGTCGAGCACGCCCTCGAGCAGCAGCGGCCGGTGGTTGAGGCAGAATCGCGGCGTGCCCTGTGCGTCGGGCACCACCTCGCAGGTGCGAAAGGCGCAGTAGCTGTGCACGATGTCTGTGTCGTGGGGCGTGCCTGCGTCGACGCCGGTGCTATCACAGGCACCGACGTCCGCGGCAGGCTGAGTACCTGCGCCCGCACTGGACTGGGCACCAGTGCCCACGGCATCCCGCCCGCTGCCGCCCGCGGCATCCTGCTCGTCGATATTTGCATCAAACCGCAGCTCGACGTCGTAGAGGCAGGGGTCGTCCGGGCTCCATAGGTGCGGCTCGGCGACGGGGAGCGTGACATCGGCCTCCCCGTCTACGGCATCTGCGCGGCCGGTTGCCAGCGGCGCGTCGCATGCCTTGCTGTCTACTCCGTCGTCTCCTTTGCCCTCTTGCTGAGCCTTTCTTCCGAATAGGCGGACGGTCAGCGTGCCGCGGCCCGTCGCCTGCACATGCACCCGCAGCTGCCCGGCATCGGGGTCGGCGTCGAGCGTAGCGGTGACGATGTGAGCCGCGGGGACTTCCTCCAGCCAGACCGGCTGCCAGATGCCCGACTGCGCCGTGTACCACATCGTGCCTCGGTCCAGGCGCTGCTTGCCGCGCAGCTGGGTGCCCGCGCTGCTGGGGTCGTACACGCACAGGGCCAGGTCGCAGGCACCGTTGCCCGCGCGTAAGGCTTCGGTCAGGTCCACGGTGAAGGGGAGGTAGGCGCCCGTGTGCTCCGCGACTTTTGTGCCGTCGACCCATACCGCGCAGGCCCAGTCGACCCCGTCGAGGTGCAGGATCATGTGGCGATCGGGGGTGTCGGCATGCCGCGCATCGGTGCCAGGCCCGTCAGTTCCCGTTACCAGCGCGGTCGCGATGCGACGGTGGTACCAGAGCAGCTCGTCGGGCTGCAGCTGGCGGTGGACCTGGGAGAGCAGCGCCTCGGGGGAGAAGGGCACGACGATGCGGCCGTCCCACGCGTCGGGGATTGCGGCGGTCCGCCATGCCGACGCAGCCTCGGCCTGTCCGTCCGTCTTCACAAAGGCGTAGTCCCACCAGCCGTCGAGCGACTGCCAACAGTCACGGCGCAGCTGAGGGCGGGGATGGGGCGTGCTCTCGACGAGGCGGTCCGGGTCGATTCGCTCGCCCCACGGGGTAATGAGCTGGGCAAACTGCTGGCCGGGGCTCGGGTGCGGCATGCTGCGCGCGACGCGGAATAGGTCGAGATCAAACATCGGGCCACCTCTTTCCCCACCAAGTGTACGCCACGCTGCCGTGCGGGAAGCCGCGCCGATGCGCATGCGGCGCAACAAGTTGGTGGAAGGCGGGGCGTTGTCACCCGGTCCGAAGAGATATCACCGGAAGGCATGTGTTCCGATGGTGTCTTGGTCGCGCAGGGCGGAGCAGAGACCGAGGTAGGTGCCGCAGCAAGGTAGGTGCCGTATCAAGACTGCGATGCCCATGATTTTTCAGGTGGGTGCCGGGTACGTGGGGCAGCGGTAGCTCATGCGGGGGTGGTTTTACCCAAGGGGCTACCTCAAGGGGCTATACTAGAGGGATGGTTTTTCGCGGCGGCCGCCGTTGACGCGGGGTCCGCCGTACGGTCCCACGGACCACGGCACGGAGGAGGGGAGGGCGCGTGTTCACAACCGACGCATTGGCGCGGGCGGCGCGCCCGGCTTTCCTGGCGCGCGGGCGTATGATCGCCCGGCACGACACCGCCGTCAGCGAGCGCAAGCTCACCTATCGGGACGGCGATACGCAGCTGTCCGCCCGCGTTGCGAGCGCTTCGGGTTATCAGCAGTACTACACGACGACGCTCGTCCTCGACGAGAAGCGCGACCGTGTGGTCTCGTTTGCCTGCGACTGCCCCGCGGCGTATACGTACCCGGGACCCTGCAAGCACGCGCTCGCGCTCGGGTACGACTACGCGGCGAACCCCGACCGGTGGCGCGGCTACGACGCGATGCGCAACCTGACCACGTCCCCGGTACTCGCGGACTACCTCGACCGGGCCCAGCAGGTCGCGCCACCCGCGCAGCGCATGCGAGCGGCGGCGCCGGGCACCGTGTCGCTCGAGCTGACGCTGGCGGTCGGCAACGGCAGCGACATCCGGGCCCGCTTCCGCGTCGTCGGCTCCGACGGTGCCTACGTGATGAAAAACATCGGCGACTTCATCCGCTGGGTCCAGGACGGCGCCTACGTGGAGTACGGCAAGAAGCTCGCCCTCGTCCACGAAGAGGCCACCTTCGACCCGCACTCGTGGCAGGTGGTGCAGTGGCTCGAGCGTTGCGTGCTCAATCGACGCGCATTCTCCGCCGAGCGCCTGTACGGGCGCTATTACGCCACCTACAGCTCCGGCTCCGCCGCGACGACGGGGCGCGAGCTGCACCTGTCGTCCCCGGAGGTCGACGACCTGCTCGCGCTCTACAGCGGCACGTCGCTCATCCTGGAGCCGGAGGGCAGGCAGCGTACGGTGACGGTGGTCGACGGCAACCCCGACCTCAGCCTCACTGTGCGGGCGGCGCAGGACGGGGCCTACGAGCTCGTGCGCGGCAAGGAGCGCCTGTTTTTCTTCTCCACGCAAAAGCGCAGCTACGCGGTCGGCAAGACCCGCCTCTACCGCATGGAGGGAAACCTCGATGCGGTCAGGGACTTCCTCTCGACGGTCTACGCCAGCCGTACCGAGCGGCTCTATGTGTCGGCGCAGGACGCGCCGCGTTTCGCGGCCACCACGCTGCCGGCGCTCGAGGACGCGCTCGGCACCACGGCGCCGTCCGAGCTCGATGCGCTGAAGCCGGTGGCGTGCGCGCTCTCCTTTTACCTCGACCGCGATGCGGACAGCGTCACCGTAGACGTAGTCGCGGCATACGGAGACAAGACGTACCGCGTGCTCGAGCGTCGCGCGGGGGAGGCCCGCGACCTGACGCGCGACCTCACGGCGGAGACGGCGGCGCGGCAACTGGTCTCGATGTACTTCATGCAGGTGACGCAGGCGGGCGGCCCGGCAGGAGCGGGCGGCTTGCCGGCGGCGGGTAGCCCGGTAGCCGCAGGCGTCCGGCAGGTGGCGGGCGGGCCGGCAGGCGCGGACGCGACGTCACGTGCCGCCGCGCCGGGCGAGCCAGTGTGGATGATTCCCGCAAAGGACAGCGGTGCGGTGGCACGGCTCGTCTTTGGCGGCGTGGCCAAGATGCGCGAGCTGGGCGCGGTCTACACGACGCCCGCTTTCGACCGCCTGGTATCGGGTGCGCGCCCGCGCGTGCACCTGGGCGTCTCCGCGGGGGAGAAGACGGGCCTGATCAAGCTGACGGTCGAGACGGACGACCTGCCGCTCGACGAGCTGTACGCGCTGCTCGGCAGCTACCGCCAAAAGAAGCACTACCACCGGCTGCGCGACGGGAGCTTTGTGGACCTCTCGGGGCTCGACCTCGACGAGGCGGCCAACCTCGCCGACGAGCTGGGGCTCACCTCCAGACAGCTCGCATCGGGCGTCGTGGAGATGCCCTCGTACAAGGCCTTCCTGCTCGACAACATGCTGAGCGACGACGAGAAGGACGCGTCCTTTGACCGGTGGATCGACGATTTCCGCAGCGTGGACCCGTCGGTCTACCGCCTGCCCGCAGGTCTCGCCCTCGGCCTGCGCGGCTACCAGCGCCAGGGCTACCAGTGGCTGTCGGCGCTCGCGGACATGGGATTCGGCGGCATCCTGGCCGACGAGATGGGCCTCGGCAAGACGGCCCAGCTGATCGCCTTTTTGCTCGCGCGGCGCGGCCGCGGCCGCAGCCTGGTCGTGTGCCCGGCCTCGCTCGTCTATAACTGGGAGGCCGAGTTTGCCAAATTCGCCCCGCAGATGGACGTGGCGGTGGTGGCGGGCAGCGCCCATCAGCGCGCGCAGATCATGGCCCAGGCGGGGCACGAGGTCCTGATCACCAGCTACGATCTGCTGCGGCGCGATGTGGAGCACTACGCCGGGGAGGAGTATTTCTGCATCGTCCTCGACGAGGCCCAGTACATCAAAAACCAGCAGACGCTCGCGGCGCGCGCCGTCAAGGTGCTCGCGGGCAAGCACCGCTTTGCCCTGACGGGCACGCCGATCGAGAACCGCCTGTCGGAGCTCTGGAGCATCTTTGACTTCCTGATGCCGGGCCTCTTCGGCAGCTACGAGCGGTTCCGCGACCGGTACGAGCAGCCGATCGTCTCGGGCGACGAGGCCGTGACGGAGCGTCTGCGCGCCGCCGTCGGCCCCTTCATCCTGCGCCGGCTCAAAAAAGACGTGCTGACCGACCTGCCCGACAAGCTCGAGACGCCCGTCGTGGCGCAGATGGGCCGCGAGCAGAGCAAGCTCTACCGTGCCCGCGAGCAGGCGCTGCGTATATCGCTCTCCCGCGAGTCGGGGGCCGAGGGGATGAGCAAGCTGCAGGTCCTGACGGAGCTCACGCGCCTGCGCCAGCTCTGCTGCGACCCGAGGCTCGTCTACGAGGACTACAAGGGCGGCAGCTGCAAGATCGACACCATCTGGCAGCTCGTCGCGGCATCGGTCGACGCCGGGGCAAAGGTGCTCGTCTTCTCCCAGTTCACGAGCTTCCTCGCCCTGATCGCGGACCGCCTGCGCCGGGAGCACGTGGCCTACTACGAGCTCACGGGCAAGACGCCCAAGGAGCAGCGCGTGCGCCTGGTCGACACCTTCAACGCCGACGACACGCCCGTCTTCCTGATCTCGCTCAAGGCGGGCGGCACGGGCCTCAACCTCACCGGCGCGCAGGTCGTGATCCATGCGGACCCCTGGTGGAACCTCGCTGCCGAGGACCAGGCGACCGACCGCGCGCACCGTATCGGGCAGCAGAACGACGTCACGGTGTACAAGGTCATCTGCAAGGGCACGATAGAGGAGCGCATCCTGGCGCTCCAGGCCGCCAAGGCCGACCTCGCCGACGCCGTCGTGGGCACAGGCGGTGGTGGCGGCCTCGGTTCGCTCGACAGGCAGGACTTGCTCGAGCTCTTGGGGTAGGATGATGGCTGGGATGCGGACGTCATGCTTGGGGAAGAAGGACGATGTCTGACTGGCGGGATGAGCGAGAGGCGGAGTTTGAGCGCTCGCAGGAGCAGCGCGAGCGCCGCCGCGAGGAGAAGCGCATACGTGAGCAGCAGCGCGAGCGCCTGGTGCGCCTCGTGGCGATCGGCGTCGTGTGCGGCATCGCGCTCATCGTCCTGATATCGCTGCTCAAGCCGCACGGCGGCGCTTCGCCGTCAGCCCAGACGCAGCAGACGGAGCCCTCGGGCCAGACATCGAATTCCTACACGCCCGGCACGGACGGCGGGAGTGGTGACGGCGGCCTCTCCGACGAGGCAAAGGCACGCATCGCCGAGGTCAGCGAGCGCGCCTCCGCGAACTGCACGGGCGCCCAGCCCTCGGATCTGACCGACCCCGACACCTACAACGAGCGCGGCAAGCACATCATGCAGTGGATCGCCGACACGTACGCCGACGACCCGGACTTTGACAACGCCGACTCCCTCAGTTACGCCACACATTACGCAAGCGACGGCAGCGTGGCCCCCTACCTGATTGCGGTCAATAGGGCGCAGAATACCGTGACCGTCTACGTGCTCGACGGCGACGGCAACTACACGGTGCCTTACCAGGCGTTTGTCTGCTCGACGGGTGACGCGACCCCGATTGGCTACTACACGACGCCGGGTAGCTCGTCGTGGGGCTACCTCTACGGGGACGTCTACGGGCAGTACGTGACGCGTATCACCGGCGACATCCTCTTCCACAGCGTGCCGTACTACTCGCAGCACCAGGACGACCTCGAGTACCAGCAATACAACAAGCTGGGCACGAGCGCGTCGCTGGGCTGCATCCGACTGCAGGTCTGCGACACGAAGTGGATCTACGACAACTGCCCCGCCGGGACCCCGGTGATCATCTACGACGACAAGGTGCCCGGCCCCCTGGGCAAGCCCGGTACCATCCGCGTGGACGAGACGGACGACGACGTCCGGAGCGAGACCTACCGCGGTTTCGACCCGACCGACCCCAATGCCGAGAACCCCTGGGACGAGCAGTACCGCTCGGGTACAGCCATCCGGACGAACGTGGCGCAGCGGGAATGGGAGCAGGCCCAGGACCGGGGGACCTGGAGCGCCACGGTCAACGCGACGGACCTGCAGGGCCACTCCACCGACGCCTCGACCGCCGGCAACCCCGGCTAGGCGTAGCGTTTTTCTTTGCCCGGTATGCACTATGCACGGGTGAAAATGAATAATGGACGCGCTTGCCTTTTCATGAGCTGGGAAAATGCGTTTTTTGAACCACGATTTTATTCAAAATATATTGCATATATTAAATGAATTATTCGTGAAAATGAACCATCACCGCATCATCTGCTAGTATTTAGCCAACAAAGACACACAGGCCGCCAAGACCGTGTGTAAGAACGGCGCACAAGCGCGGCGCGTGACGAGAGGGGACGCACACATGAAGAACTTTGTGGTGGAGGATTCATTCTGGGAGCTCTTCCCCGATGTGACGATCGGCGTGCTGGTGGTGGACGGCATCAAGCCGACCGACCAGATCGACCCCGAGCTCGTGGCCCGCGCCGAGAAGGAGCTCAAGCGCGCCAATATCGTCGCGCGCAAGTGGGTGCCCGACAACACCATCAGCAAAAACGAGGCCGCGGCCGTCTGGCGCGAGGCCTACCGCAAGTTCAAGACCAAGAAGGGCGTGCGCAGCTCCGTGGAGAACCTCCTCAAGCGCGTGCTCAAGGACAACCCCGTCGGCCACATCAACCCCGCCGTCGACACCTCCAACGCCGTGTCGCTGACCTACGCGTTGCCGATCGGCGTCGAGAACGTCGACGCGATCGAGGGCACCTTCCGCCTCAAGATGACCGACGGCGGCGATGAGTTCCTGGCCGTGGGCGAGGAGGAGAGCGACCCGACGCTGCCGGGCGAGATCGCCTACATCGACGACGCCGGCGCGGTCTGCCGGTGCTGGAACTGGAGAGATGGCCAGCGCACCGAGGCCACGGACGAGACCCCGCACTGCATGTTCATCATGGAGAACATCGACCCCGCCCGCGTGGACGACCTGCACGCCGCGATCGACCAGATGGAGGTCTACGCGACCGAGATCCTCGGCGCCCACACGACCAACAAGGACTATCTGACGATCGACCACAAGGAGACGGTGATCGCCGAGTAGCGGTATGGTGTAGCGACAGGCGGTCGACACGGCGCCGATACGCCGGACCGCCTCGTCTGACGGGCCTTTTGAGAATACGGGCATTACGTGATCCAGGAGATCGGCGAGCACAGGTTCGACAACCGTTTTTACGCCGTGACGCCGCACGCGGAAGACTATGTGCTGCTTTGCCGTGGTCTCACCGTGTGCGCGCGTCTGTGCGGCGAGAAGGTCGAGGACAACAGCGGGTCTGCCCTGGGAGGCGAGCTCGACCTGCCGCGCCTGGCTGACTTTGGGATGGGTCCCGACGAGCTGCGGCTCGTCTATCTGCTCGCGGTCGACGGCAAGCCCCTCTTCCTCGCGAGGTCTGAGGTGGCGGAGCCGCCCGCCGGCTTTGACTGGACGTCCATCCGCGAGCTGCGCATGGCCGAGCCGCGCTGGCTCGCCTTTGCCGCGGTCACGGGCCACCATCTCGCCGGCTGGTACCGGTCCAACCGCTATTGCGGGGTCTGCGGGCACCCGACCGAGCTTGTGCCCACGTCGCGAGAGATTTGCTGCCCCGCCTGCAACAACGTGGTCTATCCCCGCATCAACCCCGCCGTGATCGTGGGCGTGCTCGACCCTTCCCACGAGCGCATGGTCTTTACCAAATACGCGGCCGCGCACGAGCGCTATGCCAACTACGCGCTGGTCGCGGGCTTCACCGAGATAGGGGAGACCTTCGAGCAGACCGTGCAGCGCGAGGTCGCCGAGGAGGTGGGGCTCACGGTCGGACGGGTGCGCTACTGGGCCGACCAGCCCTGGCCCTTCTCGGGGTCGATCCTTGCGGGCTTCTGGTGCGAGGCCGAGGGCTCCTGCGACCTCACGGTCGACCACGGCGAGCTCAAGAGCGCCGTCTGGCTGGCGCGCGACGAGGTGCCGATGCCGCGCCGCGACACCTCGAGCCTCACCAACGCGATGATCACGGCCTTTGCGACGGGCTACGATCCCTACCGCTAGGCCGTCGCGGAACGCGGGATCTATAAATAATGAATCGTTCTTCTTCCCCGCGGGTTGCGCGAGCATCCCGCATCCGTGCACCTTCGCTACAATGGTCAAGTTGGACTTTACCGATTGGCGCGCTGTCGGGCCGCCAGAAAGGTGTACGCATGCCCTCCTATGTCCTGAGCTGCTGCTCTACCGTCGACCTGCCGCAGGCGATGCTCGACGAGCGCGATATCAAATATGTCTATTTCAACTACGAGCTCGACGGCGTCCAGCTCAAGGACGACTTCGGCCGGACGAACTCCCCGGCACAGCTCTACGCCAAGATGGTCGCCGGCGCGGACGCCAAGACCTCCCAGGTGAGCGTGGGCGACTATGTGCAGCACTTCACGCCGTATCTCGAGCAGGGGCTCGATATCGTGCACGTCACGCTCTCGACGGGCATCTCGGGCACCTACAACTCGGCTGTCGCCGCGTCGGACGAGCTCGAGGCGCTGTATCCGGGGCGCCGCGTGTACATCGTCGACTCGCTGGCGGCCTCCGCGGGCTACGGCCTGCTGGTCGACCGTCTGGCCGACCTGCGCGACGAGGGTATGGGCGCTGCCGAGCTCGCGGCGTGGGCCGAGGCCCACAAACGCGAGCTCAACCACTGGTTCTTCTCCTCTGACCTGAGCTTCTTCATCCGCGGCGGGCGCATCTCCAAGGCCGCGGGCCTCGTGGGCGGCGTCCTCAAGATCTGCCCCGTGATGGACGTGGACCACGACGGCGCGCTCGCCGTGAGGGAGAAGATCCGCACCAAGGCGCGTGCGGCCAAACGCGTGGTGGACATCATGCGCCGTCGCGCCGCGGGCGGTACGGACTACACGGGCAAGGTCTACATCAGCCAGAGCGAGTGCCTCGACGACGCGCATCTGGTCGGCGACGCGATTGAGGCGGCCTTCCCCCATATGGACGGTCACGTGCTCTATACCAATGTCGGCGCCACCATAGGCGTGCATACGGGCCCCGGCACGGTCGCCCTCTTCTATTGGGGCGAGCCGCGCTAGCGGGGCGTCCCGGTCTCGCTGCGCCGACGGTTCCATGATGCGGGCGCGCGTAGCACAAATCAGTCGCCAAGCAAAGGCAATCTAGCTGCAGAAATGCAAAAGTGCAGCTAGATTGCCTATTTATTTCTGATGGAGATTTGCGCCGTCATTCGCCGAAAAAACCTGCGAAGAATATCGGCCCTGTTTTATGCATTCTTGGAGTTTTCACCATCAACGAAGAATGGGGGAGCCATAGGCATGACCTGCGGGTCGATGAAAAGTCAGCCTGCCGCGGCTCCGCTTTCAACAATCCACAATGAGTTTTCAACGGGTTTCTGAACACTCATCCACAAGATGTAGATGTGATTATGGGTGCAAGCCCCAAGAAATTGTGTATAGTAAGTGCTCGGTACCTACGCAGCTCAAGCAAAGCAGCACGTGTTACCACCTCATACACTCGCTCGACCAGCACAAGGAGCCCACGAGATGAAGATCATCAAGCGCAACGGTTCGGAGGTCGCCTTCGACCTGACCAAGATCATCAACGCCATCGCAGCCGCCAACCGCGAGGTCCCCGCCGACGAGCGCCTCAAGGACCGCGAGGTCACCTTCGCCGCCCTCAACGTCGAGGACCAGTGCAAGGAGGCCGGTCACACCGTGACGGTCGAGGAGATCCAGGACATGGTCGAGGACCAGCTCATGGCGCTCGACAAGTTCTCCGTGGCCCGCAAGTACATCATCTACCGCTACCTGCAGAACGAGAAGCGACGCAAGAACACGACCGACGACAAGATCCTGTCGCTGATCGACTCCAACAACGAGGTCGTCAAGCAGGAGAACTCCAACAAGAACCCGACGGTGGTCTCCGTCCAGCGCGACTACATGGCCGGCGAGGTCAGCCGCGACCTCACGGACCGCAAGCTGCTGCCCGAGGACGTGGTCAAGGCCCATGAGGAGGGCATCATCCACTTCCACGACTCCGACTACTACGCGCAGCGCATGCACAACTGCGACCTCGTCAACCTCGACGACATGCTGCAGAACGGCACCGTGATCTCCGGCACCATGATCGAGAAGCCGCACTCCTTCTCGACTGCCTGCAACATCGCGACGCAGATCATCGCCCAGGTCGCCAGCTGCCAGTACGGCGGCCAGTCGATCTCGCTGGAGCACCTCGCCCCCTTCGTCGACATCAGCCGCAAGAAGATCCGCCGCTCGGTCTACGCCGAGATGGAGACCATCGGCTACAAGGCCTCTGAGGACCAGATCGAGGCCATGGTCGACAAACGCCTGCGTGAGGAGATCGCCCGCGGCGTCCAGACCATCCAGTACCAGGTCGTCACGCTCATGACCACCAACGGCCAGGCGCCCTTCATCACGGTCTTCATGTACCTCAACGAGGCCCGCGACGAGCAGACCAAGAAGGACCTGGCGCTGATCATCGAGGAGACGCTGCGCCAGCGCTACCAGGGCGTGAAGAACGAGGCCGGCGTGTGGATCACCCCCGCCTTCCCCAAGCTCATCTACGTGCTCGAGGACGACAACATCCACCAGGGCGACCCCTACTGGTACCTCACGGAGCTCGCGGCCAAGTGCACCGCCAAGCGCATGGTGCCCGACTACATCTCCGAGAAGAAGATGAGGGAGTACAAGCTCTCCCGCGGCGAGGTCGAGGGCCAGGGCGACGTGTACACCTGCATGGGCTGCCGTTCCTTCCTGACCCCGGACCGCTCCGGCAACGGCTACGACAACGTCGCCCGCGCCAAGAACTACGTCCCCGGCAAGCCCAAGTACTACGGCCGCTTCAACCAGGGCGTCGTCACCATCAACCTGCCCGACGTGGCGCTGTCCTCCGGCGGCGACATGGACAAGTTCTGGCAGATCTTCGACGAGCGCCTGGAGCTCTGCCACAAGGGCCTGCGCTGCCGCCACGACCGCCTGTGCGGCACCCTGTCCGACGCCGCCCCCATCCTCTGGCAGTTCGGCGCGCTCGCTCGTCTGGACAAGGGTGAGAAGATCGACAAGCTGCTCTACGGCGGCTACTCCACGATCTCGCTGGGCTACGCCGGCCTCTACGAGTGCGTGAAGTACATGACGGGCAAGAGCCACACCGACCCCGAGGCCAAGCCCTTCGCCCTGCAGGTCATGCAGCACATGAACGACAAGTGTGCCGAGTGGAAGGCCGCCGAGGATATCGACTACAGCCTCTACGGCACGCCGATCGAGTCCACGACCTACAAGTTCGCCAAGAGCCTGCAGCGCCGCTGGGGCGTGATCCCCGGCGTCACGGACAAGGGCTACATCACCAACAGCTACCACGTCCACGTCGGCGAGAAGATCGACGCCTTCACCAAGCTCAAGTTCGAGAGCGACTTCCAGCGCCTGTCGCCCGGCGGCGCCATCTCCTACGTCGAGGTGCCCAACATGCAGGACAACCTCGAGGCCGTGCTCGCTGTGATGCAGTTCATCTACGACAACATCATGTACGCCGAGCTCAACACCAAGTCCGACTACTGCCAGGTTTGCGGCTACGACGGCGAGATCAAGATCGTGACCGACGACGACGGCAAGCTGGTGTGGGAGTGCCCCAACTGCGGCAACCGCGACCAGTCCAAGATGAACGTCGCCCGCCGCACCTGCGGCTACATCGGCACCCAGTACTGGAACCAGGGCCGCACGCAGGAGATCAAGGACCGCGTCCTGCACCTGTAGGAGCACACAGCAAGGCAGATTGCCGCCCTCTTGTCCGGGTCGTACCGGGCGAGAGGGCGGTTCTTATTCGCCGCGAGAGGATACGGGCAGGGCGGCGGTCGCGATGGGGGAGGCAGCACCGATGAGGGAAGCTGTCTTGCTGAGCGGCAGCCGACACCTACCGTGCGCAGGGCTTACTGCAGCCTTACATGCTGCTGCTATGCTGCAGAGACAGCACACGGCAGAATGAGGACCCATGAGCGACAACTCACACGCAGACGACCACGTTGCCCGCCTTCCCTACAGCAAGGTGCGGGAGGAGCTCGGCGACCTTGGCCTGTCTTCCTGGGGGGACGAGAATAAGGACCGTCGGATCCTGGCATACCTGCTCAGAAGCCGGTGGCCGGTCCGCCAACTCAAGGCGGTCCTGCTGGCTCTGGTCAGGCGTCATCAAAAGAAAAACGATACCAAAGGCGCCAAGCCCGTGTACTGGGTGATCCTCTCGGTAGTGCTGGGGATCGCCTTGCCCATTGCGGCCCTCATGCTCCTGTTTGGTTGGCTTTTCGCTGATATGGGTCCCAAGGCGCTTACGGGCCGGATAGCCCTCGGAGCGATACTCATCGCGCTGGGAGTTGCCCTGATCGTGCGCGGCGTGCGGCTGGATGGCAAGGCTGCCAAGCGTGTCGGATACCTCGCAATCGGCGTGGCCTTGGTGGCGGGAAGCGCCCTGTTGTGCGAAAAGGACGCCCTGCTCGACCTGCCTTACCTAGCGGCTCCCAGACAGGAGCAGATGGTTGCTCTGGGCACCTGGTACAGCAGCGGCGAATACAGCGACACCTACAGCATCTGGTTCGATTCGGGCGACGGACGCCACTACACGCCCAACGTGACGAGCGAAGTCTACGACCAGGCAGAGCGGCTGGGCCTGCGCGAGATCCACAACTGGCCCTCCGGGGGCTACCAGCCGGAGGGCTCCATGCCGGCGCAGGTCACCTACTACCCGCACACGGGAATCCTGGTGGATGTGCAGTTCGAGCCGCGCTCGTAGGACCGAGGGCCTCCCAGGGCCATACGGTCTGTCTTTGTGCTCTTGGCCTTCGGGAACGGGGATTGCGCCTAGAGCCGTGCGAGCATGGCGGAGCAACCGGCGAGGACATCGTCCAGGGTTACCTGGAAATTGTGCGTGTACCAGGGGTCGGCGACATCGCGGGGATGGTCGGTCCAGTCGAGCAGGAGCGATACCTTGTCTTCCGGGTCGGCTCGTCGGGCCTCCGCCTCGCTCACGGGGTCCCAGCTCCAGCCGTAGCCCCGCTCGCCCATGAGCAGCCGGTAGATGCCAGCAAGGTTCTCCGCGTCCATCCCCACGATGTAGTCAAACTCTCGGTAGTCGGCAGGTCCCATCTGGCGAGACCGATAGTGGCCGCAGGGGATGCCCGCCCTCTCCAGTGCACGACGCGTGCCGGGATGGACGTCGTTTCCCAGCTCCTCGCGGCTGGTGGCCGCCGAGTCGACCACAAACTCGTCGGCGCGCCCCGCCTGGCGCGCGAGGTCGGCAAAGACGAACTGGGCCATGGTGGACCGGCAGATGTTGCCGTGGCAGACGAAGAGGATGCTGGTCATGTGGTCTCCTATGCGCGAGCTATGCACCCTAATCGTATCGTTAGCCGCAGTCGAATCAAATTGCGGTTGTGACAGCGGCTGAGAATAGCCGAAAAAGACCAATGCCATTATCCGCGCCGCGCGAATGCTCAGAAACATTGGTGGTAAATGGTAGTCCATGGAAAAAGCTGATAGCAAATAGTAGTCAAACGGAAGCATTGGTAGATAATGGTGGCATAAATGTATGTGCAGAGGAGGAGTTATGGGACCGAACCCCTTTAAACCGACCGCAGGGAAGATGCCGCCTATCCTCATCGGCCGCCAAGCAGTCATCGACGACTTCACCGATGGCCTGCGTAACGGGGCGGGTGCGCCAGGCCGCCTGATGCTTGTCACAGGGCAAAGGGGCTTTGGTAAGACGGTTGTCCTTACCGAGCTGGGCAACGTTGCCCGAAAAGCCGGATGGGTGGAAGTAGCTGAAACCGCCTCCCCTGGCTTCGTTGGACGGCTTGTCGAGAGGCTTGCGGCAACAGCGCACAATGGAGCCCGCATTACTGCGAACCCACAGCTTACGGTCCCTATGGTCGGCAGCCTGAGCCTAGGGTCGGTTGAAATAGGCAATACTGCTGCGCCCTCAACCCTTCGCGATGCAATCAACCATCGTCTCAAGCGCATGGACAAAGGACACGGCATCCTCATCACGCTGGATGAGGCGCAGGGAGCCGATATCGACGAGCTTGTGGCTCTGGGCACCGCCGTGCAGCACGTGATCCGCGACCAGGATGCCACAGGCCTTTCCGATACCGATAAGTGGGGAGTGGCGCTCGTCATCTCGGCTCTGCCATCAATGGTGGACGATCTCTTGGACCAGAAAGTCCTCACCTTCCTGCGCCGCGCCTTACGGGAGGATCTAGCCGAGGTCCCCGTACCCGACGTGCGCAACGCCTATCTGAAAACCGTGCGTGAAAACGGTGCGGAAATCTCTCTGGAGGACGCGCAAATGGCGGCCAAGGCATCTGGCGGCTACCCCTATATGGTGCAGCTTGTCGGGTACTACATGTGGCAGTCGGCCGATCGGAAGGGGGCTGACACGATTGAGACTGACGATGTCCGACAAGGCATAGAGGACGCTGGGATGGCCTTCGAAGAGGCCGTCTGTGCGCCAGCATTCAATCGTCTTACTGAGCCGCAGCGTCGTTTCGTGATCGCGATGGCGAAAGACTTGCCAAAGCCTTCAGCTCTGGTGGATGTTGCTGACAGGGCTGGTAGATCGCGCGGTTGGGCGGGAAAGTACCGTCTCAGTCTCATCCAGGAACATGTTATCCGTGCCGAGGGTCGCGGTTTGGTGGGGTATGCAATTCCTCATTTTGGCCCATACGTTCAGCGGCTGCTCTCAACTGGCGTCGTATCGCTGGATTAGATGGTGCGGCTTGTGCCTTGTGCCCAATTCGTCTACCTGTACGCATCCGCGACGCGTACCGATAACTCGCGGAGATCCAGACAGCCCAGGGCAGCCCGTAGGGGTTGCAAACATCTTGCGAAGCAGATCCGCCGAGGGGCACTTGCGGGAGCGAGGACTGTCTGAGGCCGTAAGGCCGAGTTCCGCAGCTGCAAGCGCCTCTCGGCGGATCGGGTGCGGAGCGTGTTTGCAACCCCTACGGGCCGCCCTGGGCTGTCCGGGTCAACGGTACAGCTATCAGACGAAGATCTCGTCGGCGACGCTGGTGCCGGAGAGCTTATCGTGCGCGACGCCCAGATAGTCGCAGACCGTGGCAGCCACGGTGCCGAAGCCGTCGCGGGTGCCGAGGTCGACGCCGGGACGGACGTGCTTGCCGTAGACCAGCATGGGCGTGTACTCGCGGGTGTGGTCGGTCGTCTTGGTGTAGCTGGGGTCGCAGCCGTGGTCGGCGGTGACGATGAGGATGTCGTCGTCGCGCATGTGCGGCAGGAAGTAGGCGAGCGAGGCGTCGTATTCGCTGATGGCACGGGCATAGCCGGGGATGTCGCGGCGGTGGCCATAGATCATGTCGGTGTCGACGAGGTTCACGAAGCACAGGCCGTCGAAGTCGCGCGTGAGCAGGGCGCGTGTGAAGGCGATGCCGTTGGTGTTGCCCGTGGTCTTGATGGTCTCGGTGAGACCCTTGCCCGCGAAGAGGTCGTAGATCTTGCCGACGCCGATCACGTCTTTGCCGGCGCGGGACAACACGTCGAGCATGGTATCCGCGGGCGGCTGCAGGCTGAGGTCGTGGCGGCGCGGCGTGCGGTAGAAGCTGTCGGTGTCGCGGCCCAGGAAGGGGCGGGCGATCACGCGTCCCACGCCGTAGGGCCCCTGGCACATCTCGCGCGCGATCTCGCAGTAGCGGTACAGCTCGGCGACGGGGATGTGGTCCTCGTGTGCAGCTACCTGAAAGACGCTGTCGGCCGAGGTGTAGACGATGAGCGCGTCTTCCGCGATCGCCTGCTCGCCGTAGTCGTGCAGGGCCTGGGTGCCGGAGTAGGGGAGGTTGCAGAGCACCTTGTGACCGGTCGCCTGCTCGTAGCGCTCGATGAGCTCGGCGGGGAACCCCTGGGGGAAGGTCGGCAGCGGGCGCTCGCTGATGTGGCCGGCGATCTCCCAGTGCCCGACGGTCGAGTCCTTGCCCTGGCTGAATTCGCGCAGGCGGGCATACGCGCCGAACGGTGCCTCGACGCGCGGACCAAAGTCGATGCCGTCCAGGTTGAAGAGGCCGAGGTCGGCGAGGTGCGGGGCGTGCAGCTCGGGGCTGCCCGCGACGGCGCGCAGCGTATTGGTGCCGGCATCGCCAAAGGCCGCAGCGTCGGGAGCGGCGCCGACGCCGAAACTATCGAGTACCACGACAAAGACTCTGCGTGCCATGAAAGCCTCCTGGCTATGAATCAACCTCTTCTTCGAGGGGCGGGATGTCCCTGCGTTTGCCGATATAGTCGACGAGACGCTGGAAGAGCGTCTTGATGAGAGCGGCGACGGGGACGGCGATGAGCATGCCGACGAAGCCGCCGACCTCCCCGCCCAGCAGGAGCGCGGCGATCACGAGCAGGGGGTGCACCTCGACATTGGTGGAAAGGAGCTTGGGGTTGACGATGTTGGCATCGACGAACTGCACGATGGCCAGGGCGATTACGCCGTAGACCAGGGTCTGCAGATCGCCCTCGAGCAGGCAGACGATGGCGGTGGAGGCAAAGGCGATGATCGGGCCCACGTAGGGAATCAGGTTGCCGATGCCCGAGAGGATGCCGATGAGGAAGGAGAACTTCACGCCCGCGAGCGTCAGCACGATACCTGCGGCAAAGCACATGAAGAGCGCGTCGAGGAGCTGGCCGTGGATGTAGCCCGAGAAGGCATGGTCGGCATCATCGAGGAATTCGTGCGCCACCTGATGCACACGTGCGCCAAAGAGGCGCAGGAGGACACCGTCCCAGTAGGATGCGATATTGTCGGTGTCGAGCAGCAGGTAGATGGCAAAGATGACGGAGAAAAGCAGGCTGGAGAAAAACTCGGGGAGGTCCTTGAGGCTGACGATGACCGTCTCGCCGAAATTGTCGAGCATGTCCCCGAGGGAGTCGGTCAGGTACTGCACCGCCGTGCCGAGCTGGTCGGAGGAGACGTTGACGGCGGCAAGCCAAGTCTCGAACTCGCGATAGGCCTCCTGGAAGGCCGTGCCGAAGGTCTCGAGCAGGGTGTCGAAGTGCGTGAAGTCGAGCTGCTGCACCTCGCCGACGACGGTTGCCAGGGCGACGACCAGGGCCACCAGCAGCAAGACAACCAAGATGATGACGGTGACCACGATCGCGAGGGTGCGCGCGATGCCGGCCTTGTCTCGGAGCGCGGGAATAGCCTGCAGGCGCCTCTGCAGGCGTGTCACCGGCGGCAGCAGAAGGTACGCGATCACGAGCCCGCCTACCAGCGGCGTGGTGACGATACCGAGCGGCGAGATGAGCCGGGCGGTGCCCGCGAGCAGCGCTGGCATGTTGCCAAAGATGGCGTAGGTGATGAGCAGCGCGATGAACGTCAGCACCACGTAGAGGGAGATCTGCGTGTACTTGGGGTTCGAGAACTCATGGGGCTTCTTCATGGCACCTCCTATCCGTCCGTCTCATCCTATCAGACGTCGCGGACATGCGGCGGTCCTCCACCCCCTATACTTGTGTAAATCGCAATACGAGGGGAGGGCCATGAACTACTCGAACATCAAATATTGTGACATCGCGAACGGTCCCGGCGTGCGCACCACCCTCTTTGTCTCAGGCTGCCGCCGCCATTGCAAGGAATGCTTCAATCCCGAGGCGTGGCCGCTCGCGGCGGGCATGCCCTTCACCGAGGAAGTCCAGCAGGTGATCATCGACAGCCTCGCTCCGGACTACATCTCTGGCCTCACCCTGCTGGGCGGCGAGCCCTTCGAGCCTGAGAACCAGCGGGGGCTCGTGGACTTTGTGGAGCGCGTGCGCGCGACCTACCCAACCAAGTCGCTGTGGTCGTTTTCGGGCTTCACGATCGAGGAGCTGCTGGGCCGCGAGCCGGTGCACGCCCCCTACACGATATCGCCGGTGACCGAGGTCACCGACCGCCTGCTCATGTGCCTGGATGTGCTGGTCGACGGCCCCTTTGAGATCGAGCAGAAGGACATCTCGCTGCGCTTCCACGGCTCGCGCAACCAGCGCCTGCTCGACGTGCCCCGGACACTCGCGGCCGGCGAGCCGGTCCTCTGGGAAGACGAACCCATCTTCTCGAAGCACGAGCTGTAAAGCACTGCGGGCCCGCCGATGGGACGGGTCCGCATCAATCTCTATGCGCTCCCTCTACAGGGACCTGCGGAAATAGGCGCACTCGTCGTCGTTCGCGCGGGCGGCGTCTGCCGAGCGCACGTCGCAGTGAAAGACATGAGGGAGCCGGTGAGCTTTGTCCCCGTAGACGTGTAGCTCAAAGGGGATCTCCTGCTCGATGAGCACCTGCGCGAGCGGGAGCGCCTGGGGCCTGAGGAAGTCGTCGTTGGCGGTCATCACAAAGGCCGGCGGAAAATCGGGCGTGACCCAATAGAGCGGCGAGGCCAGGCGCAGCTCGTCGGCGGTCGGCTCATGACCGAAGAGGTCGGCCATGAGCGAGGCGGTCAGCTCGTTGGTGTCTCCGTCGAGCGCATAGTCGCCGCAGTTGAGCGCGACGGCCGTCAGGTGGGCGCCAGCGGGTACGTCGAGTGCGAACCGCGCGGCGTAGGCGGGGTTGGTGAGGATACCCGCGTAGGTCGCGAGCAGGGTGCCGCCCGCCGAGTCGCCGACGGCAAAGACGTGCGCGGTGTCGAGGCCATACTCGTCCGCGTGGGCGTATAGCCAGGCAAAGACCGCGTTGGTGTCCTCGACGGCGGCGGGGAAGACCGCCTCGGGCGCGAGGCGGTAGCTGTAGTTGACGACGGCGAAGCCGCGGCGCGCGAGCTCCAAGCAGTAATACTGGTAGCGCTCCTTGTCGCCGTAGACCCAACCGCCGCCGTGGCAGCTGACGATCACAGGCAGGGGGTCGAGCGCACCGTCCGTCCGGGCCGCGCGGGGGCGGTAGACGTCGAGCGACTGCAGGACGGGGTCGGCGCCGTAGACGATGTCGTCGTAGCGCTCTACCTCGGCCGGAGTGGTCAGCCCTGCGTCGCGGATATCGTCACCTGCCTTGAACATCGTACGCACGCGATCGGACACGAGGCTCATGTTTGCGGCTCCTTTGGACGGAAGGGGGCTATGGCCACAGACCGCGGCCCGCAGCCGCAAACTGCAGCTGCGGGCCGCGTCGGCAAGGTGCGAATGCGGATTACAGGTCGCCCAGGTAGGTGGCGTCCAGCAGGTGCACGCCCCGCTTGGCGGACTCCAGCGTCATGCCCGTGACGGGAGTGGGGTCCTCCTCCAGCAGGCGCGAGACGATCGAGGTCGCGGGACCCAGCAGGTCGACCGAGGCGATGCCGCGGTCGTTGAGCAGCTCGATGACCTCGCGGCGTAGGGTGCCGTCGAGGATGGTGTGGAAGACGGTCGTGGTCCTGGGGTCGTCGATGTACTTGTCGACGTAGGTACGCACCTCGTCGACCGACTTGACGTGCGTGAGGCCGCGGACGGTGACGTCGCCCTCGGGGAACTGTATCACGGCGCCGCAGACGACGGAGCTCGCGGTACGGCCGGTGGAGTCGGCGATGATGTGCAGGTAGATGCGGTCTGGGATGTCTTCAATCTCGAGATCGTCGGACATGGGGCCTCCTTGAGAAATTCGTGACGGAGATTCGTAACGCTATCTCGAGAATAGCACGCAGACGGACGCGCGAGCGGTAGACTGTTGTGTCGGACCCTTTTCCTTCGGTGAATGTGCAATCGAGGCAGCCATGCATGCGGATACCGCAACCATCGTGGGGCTCGTGACCCCGGTCAACCTGCGTTTCGTCGTCCCCGTCTACCAGCGTCCCTACACCTGGGACATCAAACAGTGCGCCCAACTCTGGGACGACGTGCTCTCCGTCGGCCGGGCGGCTCAGGAGGCGCGGATGCGCAGCGCCTACGGGTCACGGGAGGTACCGACCTACCACTTCACAGGCTCCATCGTCTGGATCCAGGACGGGGCGGTGTCGCCGGCGGGCGTCGAGTCGCGCCTGCTGATCGACGGCCAGCAGCGTATCACGACGCTGATGCTCGTCTTTGTCGCGCTCGTCCGCTATGCCCAGCGGCATCCGGAAAAGTCAAAGGCGCTCGTGTGGTCCGCGCAGGAGATCCTGGACGACGGCTACCTCACCAACAAGCACCGCGCGGGGGAGGATCACTACAAGCTCACACTCTCCAAGGGCGACCGCGCGGTCTTCCAGGCGCTGGTCGACGAGCTGGAGCAGGCGGGTGCGCCTGACGGCACGTCCGCACCGGCCCCGGCGGTACCGAGCCACCTACTCGACAACCTGGCCTTCTTTGAGTCCGAGCTCGAGCGGGTGTCCGACCCCAACGTCGTGTGGCTGGGACTGCAGCATCTGCAGGTCGCATCCATCGCGCTGACGGAGGGCCAGGACAATCCCCAGCTCGTCTTTGAGTCGATGAACTCGACGGGTAAGGACCTCTCGGTAGCTGACCTGGTGCGCAACTTCATCCTGATGAGCGCCCCGGTCGAGAGCCAGGCGTCGCTCTATCGCACCTTTTGGCGCCCGATCGAGGAGGCGCTCGGTGCCGACACGGGCTCCGCGCTCTTCGACGGTTTCCTGCACGACTGGCTGACGGCGATCCGCGCACCACAGCAGTTCGATGTGGCGGACATCTACGGGGCGTTCAAGCGCTATGTCCGCACCGGTGGCTACGACACGCACAGTGGCGTGGTCGCGCTGATCAACCAGCTCCGTCGCTTCGTACGGTACTACGCGCACATCACGACGGGGCAGCCCGTGCCCGGCCGCGACCCCGCGGCCGAGGTCGACGAGGCGCTCGCTGGCCTGCGCGCGCTCGGCGAGCCGCGGGTCTATCCGATGCTGCTGTCCTTCTACGACGCATACGACCAGCAGGACATCGACCGCGACACGTTTGTGCGTGTACTGCGGGTGACGGAGTCCTACGTGCTGCGCCGCCTGGTGTGCGACTGCCCGGGCGACGATTTCGCCCTCTACCTCTCCGGGATCATCGGGCGCCTGGACGGCGTGCGCGCCGTGGGCGGCGACTATGCGACGGCGTACGAGAGCTACCTGCTCAACGCGGAGGGCACGGCGCTGCGCTTCCCGACCGACGACGAGTTTGCCCGTGCGATCTCGCTGCGCGATGCCGCCGACTGGGATGATGAGTCGCCCATCGGTCGCGCGTTGGCGGCGGGCGAGGACGCGTGCCGTCGGTGGGCGTATCCCGCCGTGGACGAGCGCACGCGCGCGATCTACCGTGCAAGCAGATAGGACGGCATAGTGAGCGACACGAGTAGGGGAATCGCGGGCAAAGGGGCCGCGAGCGGGGAGACCGCGGTCGCCCGTGCCACGGCAATAGGCGCTGCTGCCATGGTCTTTTGGGGGATGATGGCCGGGTTCGAGCGGCTGACGACCCAGGTCTTTGGGCCGCAGCTGGGCATCGCGGTCATCTATCTCTTTGCAGCGCCCCTGGCCTTCCTGCTCCGCAGGCCGCACGAGCCGTCTTTTTACGGCTGGCGCTACCTGCTGGTGAGCGGTGCGCTCTTTGCCGGGACCGACATCCTGACCGGCCTTGCCATCGGCCATGCCGCGACCTCCACCCAGACGGTGCAGGTCACCATCGTCAACTACCTCTGGCCCACACTCACGGTGCTGGGCAACCTCGCCTTTTCCCGCGATGCCCACGCCAACTGGCTCATCGTCCCCGGGACGCTCATCGCCACCCTCGGGGTCGCGACGGTCGTGGGCGGGGACGCCGGCCTCGACCTTGCCGCAATCGCCGCCAACGTCTCCTCGAACCCGCTGCCCTTCCTTTTCGCGCTGGGTGACGCCCTGTGCTGGACCGCCTACTCGGTGGTGACGCCGCGTATCTCAGGCGGCAAAGACGCGCTTGCCTATATGTTTGTCGCCACCATGGTGAGCGGATGGGTCGTCTGGGGTCTGACCAGCCTCGCCGTGGGTCCGCAGCTCCCCGTGGCCGCGGTCACGCCTGCCACGTTTGTCTTGCCAGTGGCGACCGCACTCGTGCTCGTCTTGGGCTACCTCTGCTGGAACGTGGGGATCCTCCGCGGGAGGCCGACCACCCTCTCGACGCTTTCCTATCTCACGCCGGTCTGCTCGGCGGTCTCCAGCGCGATCATCCTCGGTCTGTCCCTCGCACCGACCTTCTGGGTCGGGCTGGCCATGGTGGTGGCGGGGTCTCTGATCAGCTTTGCCTCTACGCGCCGGCAAAAAGGCGTATAGTATCTGCCCGTGCCCGCCCGCACCCTCGGGCGGCGACAGTTCGCTTGCACCATCCTGTCGTTAAACAAAACCAGGGCTACCGAGGGATTGTTGTGTCGGGGCTCTGCGTGTATGCGCGGAGCCCCTTTCCGTCCTTGCTGGTCCTGGCGCATGCCGAGACACCGCCGACCAGACAAGGAGACACCATGGCGACCAACCAGACCGACGACCACCGCGAGCGCGAGGGGCTTACCCTGCTCGGCGCCAAGGGCGTGCACTATCCCTCCGACTATGACCCCTCCGTGCTGGAGCGCTTCTCCAACAAGCATCCCGGCAACGACTACTTCGTCAAGTTCAACTGCCCGGAGTTCACCAGCCTCTGCCCGATCACCGGCCAGCCGGACTTTGCCACGATCACCATCTCCTACGTGCCCGACGAGTACCTGGTGGAGTCCAAGAGCCTCAAGCTCTATCTCTTCTCCTACCGCAACTACGGCGAGTTCCACGAGGACTGCGTGAACCGCATCATGAAGGACCTCGTGGCGCTGCTCGACCCCAAGTACGTCGAGGTCTGGGGCCGCTTTTTGCCCCGCGGCGGCATCTCCATCGACCCCTACGCCAATTACGGCAAGCCCGGCACCCGCTGGGAAGAGGTCGCCTGGGACCGCCTGGCCCACCACGACCTCTATCCCGAGCGCGTCGACAACCGCTAGGAGGCATACATGTCAACAACTGAACAGCAGGCCGCGTCTGTCGACAAGAAGGACCTCGCCCGCCTGACCCTGTCGGCACCCTTCCTCGTGATCTGCGTGCTGTACGTGACGCTGCTCATCCTGTCCAACCTCATCGCCGGCAAGATGTGGACGCCCCTGCCCAGTGTGACCCTGCCGGCCGCGGTCATGCTCTTCCCCGTGACGTACATTTTTGGCGACATCTTCACGGAGGTCTACGGTTACGCCCGCGCACGTCTCGTGATCTGGCTGGGGTTCACCATGTGCTTCTTGGCAGTCGTGGTCTACATGGTGACGATCGCGCTGCCGTACCCCGACTTCTGGACCAACCAGGAGGCCTTCGCCGCTGTGCTCGGGACCACGCCGCGTGTCTTTGCGGCGTCGCTGATCGGCTACCTCTTCGGCGAGTTCTCCAACTCCATGATTCTCTCCAAGCTCAAGGTCCGGACCGGCGGCAGGCACCTCTGGATGCGCACCATCGGCTCGACGGTGGTCGGCGAGGCGTTTGATTCCGTGATCTTCATCACCGTGTCCTTCGCGGGGACCATGCCCGGCGCGGCGCTGCTGCAGATGATTTGCTACCAGTACCTCTTCAAGGTCGTATTTGAGGTCGTCCTGACCCCGGTGACCTACGCGGTGATCGGCCGCCTGAAGCAGATCGAGGGCGTGGACCACTTCGATACCGATGTGAGCTACCGCGTGCTGTAGCGGGTTCGTGCCCGCTCGGGTTGCCTGTGCCGATATCCCACTTGTCCCGATGGGACTCACTCGTCCCGGTAATGCCCCGCTCATCCCATAGCGCGCTCGCGTGTGTGAATCACGGGGGAGAGCCAGTAGCCAGCCGTACATAAACGACCTACTTTGACAGATTCGTGTCAATGCCGGGCGTTTATGTGCGGCCGCCTCACGGGCGGGGTCGATGGCTCGTACATAAACCGGGGAGATTGACACAGGCATGGCAAATTGTCCCTTTCATGTACGAACGGGCGATGGGCGTGAAGTGCCGTACCCCATCGTGGCGTGCGGTGGCGGGACTCCGTGCGTCGGGGCATCGTGCATCAGATGGTCTGTCAGCTGCTACAAACTGTCATACGGGCTTCTCATGTACGAAACTCTCGATGCCGGAATCCGAGAATCGAGCACCAGTAGGCTGCCGAGTGTGCTGATTACCGCCAGACGCCTGTTGGTGTACGAAATACTAAGAACTCTCAGAAGACATTCGTACATCAACCAGCCCTTTATTGCGGAACCACCTCAATAGGGGCTGTTGGCGTACGAATGCCTGGTTGGTATGCTGACGCTTGGTTGCCGTACGAATGCCTGGCTTGCTGTACGAGTGCCCGGTTGGTGCGCGAATGCCTGGCTGGCGTGTGGATGCCTGGTTGCTGCCGAACGCATGTCGGTTGTGGGGATTCAGGCGCAGGCATCGTATGCGCAGATGCAGGCTTATGAGAGCAAAAAGAAGGACCCCCGCCAGCTGGTGACGGGGGTCCTTGCTCATGCGGAGCTGATTACGCTCGGTGCCGGCAAATCTCGGTGTCGGCAGATGCTAGCAGATGCTAGCAGACGCTAGCACGTGCTGCCGGATACCGGATGCCGGCGGACCGACGCGAACTTACTTCATCGACTCCTCGACAGCCACGGCGCAGGCGACGGTCGCACCGACCATGGGGTTGTTGCCCATGCCGATGAGGCCCATCATGTCGACGTGCGCGGGGACGGAGCTGGAGCCGGCGAACTGGGCGCTGGAGTGCATACGGCCCATGGTGTCGGTCATGCCGTAGGAGGCAGGGCCGGCGGCCATGTTGTCCGGGTGCAGCGTACGGCCGGTGCCGCCGCCGGAAGCGACGGAGAAGTACTTCTTGCCGGCCAGGACGCGCTCCTTGAAGTAGGTGCCCGCGACGGGGTGCTGGAAGCGGGTCGGGTTGGTGGAGTTGCCGGTGATCGAGATGTCGACGTTCTCGTGCCACATGATGGCAACGCCCTCGCGGACGTCGTCGGCGCCGTAGCAGTTGACGGCGGCACGCGGGCCCTCGGAGTAGGGGATCGACTGGACGATCGTCAGCTCGCTGGTGAAGTAGTCGAACTGGGTCTGGACATAGGTGAAGCCGTTGATGCGGGCGATGATCTGGGCGGCGTCCTTGCCGAGGCCGTTCAGGATGACGCGCAGGGGCTTCTTGCGGGCCTTGTTGGCGTTGTTGGCAATGCCGATGGCGCCCTCAGCGGCGGCGAAGGACTCGTGGCCGGCCAGGAACGCGAAGCACTCGGTGTCCTCGCCGAGCAGCATGGCGCCCAGGTTGCCGTGGCCCAGGCCGACCTTGCGCTCCTCGGCGACGGAGCCGGGGACGCAGAAGGCCTGCAGGCCCTCGCCGATGGCCGCGGCGGCCTCGGAAGCGGTCTTGCAGCCCTTCTTGATAGCGATGGCGCAACCCAGGGTGTAGGCCCAGGCGGCGTTCTCAAAAGCGATGGACTGGACGTCGAAGACGATCTGACGCGGGTCGAAGCCCTTGTCGAGGCAGATCTGAGCTGCCTCCTCGAGGTCCTTGATGCCGTAGCTAGCCATCACCTTGGTGATCTTGTCGATGCGGCGCTCGTAACCCTCAAACGTAACTGCCATTAGGTGTGCCTCCTTTTCTTTGCTCGTCGTTTACTCTTCGCGGGGATCGATGACCTTGGCGGGAGCATCCCACTGGCCATAGCGGCCCTTGGCCTTCTCGAGCGCCTCGTTGGCATCGGTGCCGGACTTGACGTCGTCCATGAACTTGCCGAGGTTGATGAACTCGAAGCCAATGATCTCGTCCTTGTCGTTGAGGGCGAGGTGGGTGATGTAGCCCTGGGTGAGCTCGAGGTAGCGCGGACCCTTGGCGGAGGTGCCGTAGGTGGTGCCGACCATGGAGCGCTCGCCCTTGCCGAGGTCGTCGATGCCGGCGCCGATGGGCAGGCCGTTCTCGGAGAACGCGGTCTGGGTGCGGCCGTAGACGATCTGGAGGAACAGCTCGCGCATGGCGACGTTGATGGCGTCGCAGACGAGGTCGGTGTTGAGGGCCTCAAGAATGGTCTTCTTGGGCAGGATCTCGGCGGCCATAGCCGCGGAGTGGGTCATGCCGGAGCAGCCGATGGTCTCGACGAGGCACTCCTCGATGACGCCTTCCTTGACGTTGAGGGAGAGCTTGCAGGCACCCTGCTGGGGAGCACACCAACCCACGCCGTGCGTGTAGCCGGAGATGTCCTCGATCTTCTTGGCCTGGACCCACTTGCCCTCCTCGGGGATGGGCGCGGGGCCGTGGTACGCACCCTTGGCAACCGGGCACATCCTCTCTACTTCCGCTGAATACTGCATGTAGAGCTCCTCTCCAACACCTCGGGCGTCGGCTACGGTGCCGGCGCACTTGTCCGTATTTGTCGCCGGCGGAGCCTGCGACGAGGAAACATGTCCGGCCGCCAGCCATGCGGTCCAGACACATTGATTTTATGCCAGCCAACGCATATGCGGCAGGCGAGATTGCGAATTATTCGCCCAAATGCGCGAATGATTACGGATTCGTGTATGTCTCCGTACGTACGCACACCATATCGAGCGGCTCGACGGGCCAGGGCAGGTCGAGCGTGTACCGCTCGCCGTTGCTGACGAGGTCGCAAGACAGGCGTACCTCCCGTACCGGGCGGTGTGGGGAGAGGACGCAGGCGAGGGAACCGGCCGCGGCCTTGTTGCGGCAGGTGACGGTGGCACGCCAGCGGCCACCCGCGGGCCGGCAGCCGTCGACGACCGCCACGGGCACGCGGTCGCGCGCGTAGTCGACGCGCCCCGGGTTCTGCGTCGGCGCACCATAGAAGAAACCCGTGGAATAAGGACGGTGGCTCACCAGGTCGAGCTCGGCACGCCAGGGGGCGGCGGGGTCGCCGTCGAGTACGTGGCGGTAGGCGTTGGTGACGGCCGCGACGTAGTAGCTGCCCTTGGCGCGGCCCTCGAGTTTGATCGCGTCGATGCCGGCGGCGGCAAGGTCGCCCAGGTGCTCGATCATGCAGAGGTCGTTGGAGGACAGCAGGTAGCTGCCGTGCTCGTCTTGCACTACATCGATCGGACGGTCGGGCGTGCGGTCCTCGACGATCGTCCAGGCCCAGCGGCAGGGTTGGGCGCAGGAGCCCTGCGCGGCGGAGCGACGGCCTCCTGTCATCTCGCTCGACAGCAGGCATCGCCCCGAGTACGCCATGCACATGGAGCCGTGCGCAAAGGCCTCGAGCTCCAGGTTGCGGGGGATGCGGCGGCGGAGCTCGGCGACCTGCGCCACGGTCATCTCGCGCGCGAGCACGATGCGCCGCACGCCCAGGCGGGCGTATTCCTGTGCTGCGACCGCGTTGGTGCAAGATGCCTGCGTGGAGAGGTGGATGGCGACATGGGGCGCGTGCGTGCGCAAGAGGGCGACGGCGCCGAGGTCCGCGACGATGGCGGCGTCCACGTGCGTCTGGTCAAGAAAATCCAGGTAGGCGGGCAGGACGTCGATATCGTCGTCGTACATCACGGTGTTGAGCGTCACGTGGACGGCCGCGCCTGCCTCATGGGCCCGCTCGACCGCTGCGGCGAGCTCGCCCTGTGCGAAGTTGCGCGCGCCGGCCCGCATGCCCCAGCGCGTGCCGGCCAGGTAGACTGCGTCCGCGCCGAAATGCAGGGCGCTCGCGAGCTGTTCGGGTCCTCCGGCCGGTGCAAGCAGTTCCATGGGCATGTGCTGTCGGTTGCCTTTCCTGTGTGCCGGGCGTACTGGCTGCCCCTAGATCGAGTCCATCTCGCCCTGCACGAGGTAATACCAGTTTTCGGGGTCGGTGGCGTTGTATTTGTAGGCGGCTCTAAGGCTGTTGGTGGGGCCGTAGTACTCGGAGAGGCCCTTGACGTGGGCGTCGATGGCCTCCTCCCAGGAGTCCCAGCTGTACATGCCCCAGCCCCAGGCGTTGTGGCTGTAGTAGCAGTTGGCGCCCTTGCCGGACTCGACCGTGGCGATGGCGGGCGACCAGCGGGCGTCCACCCCGTATTTCCAGGAGGCGGTCGCGAAGGTCACGCCCTGGCCCTCGAGCGGGGAGCCGGCGAGGTAGTCGTCGATGCGCGCCGCCCACTCGTCGATGTAGGCCTGGCGCTCGGCGGCGTCCACCTCGGCGGTGGACGTCTCGCTCACCTGCGGCACGGGGTCGGCCGCCTGCGCGACCGCTCGGGCGGTCACGGCGTTGAGGTGGGCTATATATCCGGAGACGTACTGCGCGACCATGGTGACGATGACAAGCAGTGCGAGCGCGGGCACGATGGCGAGCATCACCCTGGTACGGCGCCCGACGGTGCGATCCGCCCCCCTCATCGCTGGAGCGATTCGAGGCCGAGCAGCGCGGCGCCGATCGCACCGCAGAGCTGCGAGTCGGGATGGACGGCGACCGGGGCGTCCAGCGTCTCGGTCAGGGCGGCGACGACGCCCTCGTTCTGCGCGACGCCGCCGGTCATGAGATAGGGCGGTTCGGCGTGCACGCGACGTGCCAGCATGGTCGTCTTGCGCGCTACGGACTCGTCGAGGCCGTGGATCACGTCGGGGGTCGGGGTGTCGTTGGCGACGAGCGAGACGATCTCGGACTCGGCAAAGACGGTGCACATGCTGGAGATGTGCACGGGGTGCTTCCACGCGAGGCCCGTCTCGCAGAATTCGGGCAGGCTCATCTCGAGCGTGCGGGCCATCATCTCGAGGAAGCGGCCGGTGCCGGCGGCGCACTTGTCGTTCATCACAAAGTTGAGGACGCCGCCCCGGTCGTCCAGGTGGATGACCTTGGAGTCCTGGCCGCCGATGTCGATGACGGTGCGGGCCTCGGGCATCAGGTAGTGGGCGCCGCGCGCGTGGCAGGTGATCTCGGTGATCGAGCCGTCGGCGTCGGCGATGGAGTCGCGGCCGTAGCCCGTGGAGACTTCGAGGGTGATGTCCGCGGCGGTAAGACCCGCCTGGGCGAGTGCCTGCTCCTTTGCCTTGGCGGCCGCCTCGGTGGCCTTGGCACCGGTGGGCAGGATGGCGGTGGCGACGACGCGCGAGTTGCCGTCGACGATCGCGGCGTCGGTGGAGGTGGAGCCGGAGTCGATGCCGAGCACGTAGGTAGGTGCGTCGGGTCTGGCCTCCTTTTTGGGCTCGCCCGCACGGTCCGCTCCGTGACTGCGCAGCGTCTCGCCGAAGGCGGCAAGGCGGGTCTTGAGCTGGCCCGCGCTCTGCGAGGTGCCGTCTGTCTCGATCTTGACCATGGGCATGTCCCCCTCCCGTGTGGCAGCGGCGTACTCAAAGCCATAGTAGTCGCAGAACTTCATCGTATGGTACACGACGCCCCGCTGCCCCGGGCGGCCCACGAGTCCCGCGCGCGGCGAGACGTCGTCCATGCGCATGCAGGGCATCTGGTCGAGCAGGGCGCCCGCGTACCAGTCCAGGAAGGTGTCGAGCGTGCCGCCCGCGCGTCCGACGCCCAGGCCCGTCGGGTCGGCAGCGCCGCCCTCCCCGAGCGCCTCGCACGAGTCGCAGTCGCCCGCGGCCGCCATGCGCGCGAGCTGGGGTGGGGGCGAGACGAGCAGGTGGCGCTCCGTGCAGGTGGCGTTCTCGACCGGGACGCCGACGTCCTCCTCCACGGTGCCGAGCAGCGCCCCGGTCGCATGGGCGCCCACGAGGGTCACACGGCCGTCCTGACGGGGGACGTACGGCTCAAAGGCCGCCAGCGCCGCGCCCACGTCGAAGGGACGGCCGGAGTAGGCGGCGTACGCGCGGGCGAGGTCCGCGAGACGGGCGCGGAAGAGACGCCGTTCTGCTTCTCCGCGTTTGTGCGGCAGGTCGAGCAGGTAGCAGAAGTCGAGGTGCCCCTGCCCCGCCAGGATGTCGTAGGCGCGCTTGATCACGTCGCAGCAGGTCACGAGCACGACCTCGTGCACGTCGTCCGCGAGCAGGCGCTCGATGAGGCCCTTGCCGTAGCCGCAGAGGTTGGGGTGGGCCAGGCGGTCCGCCTCGTCGAAGCTGGCGACGTCGGCCTCGGCCAGGACGGTCGTGGCGCCGAATCCCGCCAGCAGCTCGCGCGGCGTGTATTTGCAGGCGTAGTAGACGGTGTGCTCCATGGTGCCTCTTCGCTCGTGCGGCCACCGGATAGCGACGGTGGGTCTTGTGGTCGATGATAACGCTGCTGCCGACGGCGCCGCCACGGTCAGGGTTTGACCAACGCCACGGTCAGGGTCTGGTCGGCGCCCCTGTCGCGCGGCGCGAGCGCAGGAGCTCGAGGAAGGCCTCGAAACGGGTCGAGAGCTGGCCGGTCATGTTGTTCTTGCGGTCGCAGCCGTCGCCGTCGAGCACCAGGGTGGGGTAGCCCGCCGCCTCGAGCTCGCGCCGGATGAGCTGCGCGGCGCCCGCGGTCTGGCGGCAGCCCCAGTGGCAAAAGACGACCACGCCGTCCGCACGGGTCTGTTCCGCGAGGTAGCGCACGCGGTCCGCGCGGCGCTGGGACGGACCGTTGAAGCTGGTGCGCACGAGGCGCTCGGCCATCGCCTCGTAGGGCTGCCTCATCCCGTCGTACCAATAGCCGTCCGGGCAGACCTGGTCGTAGGCCATGTCGGTGGCGACGATCTGCGCCTCGGGCGTGCGGTCCAGGTGGCGCGAGATCGCGGGCAAGAAGAACGGCGTCGTGTGCACCCACACCAGGTTGAGCCCCTCGTAGGGCCGCGCCGCCGCGTAGTCGGTGAGCATCTGGCGCGCCGCGAGCTCCATGTCAGCCGAGCCGAGCGCCACATGGGAGCACAGCAGCTCCTCCACCTGCAGCATCATGTCGGTCTGCAGGTACTTGCCCGCGCGCAGGGGCAGCGTCCGGTCGAGGATATCGAGCGTGCGCTGCGACCGGGCGACCAGCTGGCCCAGGCGGGCTTCGTCGAGCGCGCGGCCGGTGGCGGCCTCGCTCACGCGCGCGAGCTCGCGCAGCTGGTCGGCCACGTACCGGCAGGCGTCGCGGTCCTGCCCGTAGGGGACGTCGACGTAGACAAAGGGGGACCCCCACGTGCGCGCGAGGGTCTTGAAGGTGAGGTTGTTGGCGTCGCAGGCCACCGAGCAGGCCGCGAGCACGGCGGGGGCCTGCACGACCCCCGTCTCGGCCATGCTCATGAGCACCTTGTGGTAGCTGCAGTAGGTCTCGGGGATGCCGCGGGACTCGGCGTCGGCGACAAAGGCGGCCTCCGCGTGGGCGCCTCCCGTCGTGCCCGAGATCGCCTCGGCCGTGATGGCGCGCATGCCGAGCGCCGCAAAGATCTCCGTCGGCAGGAAGATCGAGACCAGCGCCATGTTCCGGGGGTCCGAGAAGGACTTGCCGACCATCTCGAAGGTCGTGCGGGCGATGGTGTTGCCCGACGGCAGGAGGTCCTTGTCGGGGAGGTGCGCCGTGCGCCAGCGCGTCCAGCCAAAGCCCAGGGACAGCCAGTCGTGCACGAAGCGCGGCGAGGCCGCCAGGCGCGACCCGGCCACGTCGCCGTACCAGTCGAGCAGGCCCTGCGAGTCGTCGTCTGCGCGATTAGCCACGTGCGCCCCCGTCGGACTCATCCGCGTCCGCGTCCTCGCCCTCGTCCGCGCCGAAAAGCTGCGTGACCTGCAGCGGGAGGCCGCTCGCGGCAATCTGGTCGGCACCGCCGAAGACGACGATGCTGCGACGGCGGGCGAGCTCGGCGAGCGCCGGCGCCTGCGCGCGCAGGTCGTCGGGCGTGGTGGCCAGGATGCTCGCGCGGCACCGGTCGCGCCAGCCTTCGGGGCGCTCGGAGAAGAAAAGCCCGTCTTGGCGGCGCGCCAGCTGGCGCGGCTTGAGCGGCGAGTCGTGCGTCGCGACGGACGACACTATGTAGCCCTCGAGCTCGGCGTCCGTGCCCTGCCAGCCGGCCAGCCAGTCGCCGGCCCCCTCGAAGCGTCCGACGGTGCCGTCGACGCCCGGGTCGCGGTACGACCAGAACTGCGCGAGGCCGTCGGTCGTGTGGCGGAAGCCCGTGCCGTAGGCGCCGCCCTTGACGCGCACCTCGTTCCACAGGTAGTCGAAGCTGAGCGCCCGGCTGATGACCTGCCAGGTGCCGAGCGTGCCCCCGTCGAAGTCGGACGCGTCCTCGCCCTCGGCCACGTAGCAGACGTCCGACGGCAAGACGAACGCCTCATAGACCGGCTCTCCCGGGTCGGGCAGGGGCAGTGCGAGCCGGTGGGCGCACGCCCGGGGTCCGGCGGCGGGTAGGTCGAGCGGCAGGCCGTGCGCCCGTGCGGCGAGGTCCCAGAAACGGGCGCGGTCCTCCGCAGGGCCGATGAAGCTCACGGTGACCTCGTCGGAGGTGAAGATACGGCGGGCCAGCTCGTCGAGGCGGGCGGTCAGGGCGTCCTTGCGCTCGTCCCAGTGCGCGAGCAGGTCCTTGAGCCACAGGTAGTACTCCACGCGGCCTATGCGGTCGGCCGCGGCGCTCGCGGCGGAGTAGTGCGCGGACAGGCGGGCCATCGCTGCGGCGTGCCCGGACCCCAGGAAGCCCTGCTCCAGGCCGATGCGGCGCTGCATGAGGATGTCGCGCATGCGGTCGGTGTCGGCAAAGTCGGTCGTGCCCCAGACCTCGGGCGGCAGGGCGACGAGCTGGTCGAGCTTGTCCGAGAGGGCGCTCGCGCCCATCACGAGCAGCGGGCGCAGGTAGCCCGGGTCGTCGTCCCGGCTGTACGTCTCGGTGAAGAAGTCCAGCGTGCCCAGGTTGCGCTCGATCAGCGTGTCGAGCGCGGAGGCGTCGTGGCTGTCCGTGCCGAGCTTGGTGAGCAGGTCGGTCAGGACGCCAACGTAGGGCAGGTCGTCGGCCTCGAGGCGGCGCAGGTCGAAGTAGGCGTAGACGTAGTCGATGCCGTGGGTGGGCAGCTCGTGCGCCAGGCAGGGCAGCGGCGCGGTCCGGTCCCACGAGGCGGGCGGCTCGGCCGGGGCTTCGGCGATGTCGGAGATGGTGAGCTGGGGGAGTGTGGCCAGATCCTCGGGGGAGTCGGGGGCCTCCTGCTCCGCCCGCAGGGCTGCGACCTCCTCGGCGATGGACGCGAGTTCGGCCTCGGAGAGCCGGTCCTTCTTTGCCGCGAGCTCGGCTGCCTCCTCGTCGGCGGACCCCGCCGCGACGGGCACGAGCTCCACCTCGGCGGAGTGAGCGGACTCGCAGACGAGCTCGGTCAGCAGGCGCTCGAAATAGCCGGTCCCCAGACCAGCCTTGAGGTGGGCCAGTACGTCTTCGTAGCGGAGGTAGGCGACGGGGTCATCGTCGTCGTAGAGCCAGCTGGAGAGCACCGCCATCGACAGCGCGACGCCGTCCGGGGTGTTGCCGAAATCGCCCTCGCGCAGGTTGAACTCCGCCTGGGCGAGGGAGGCCTCGAGCCGCTCGGTGCCGATGCCGGCCGCCGCGAGGTCCGCGCAGGTCCGCTCCACGAGGGTGCGGAACTGCTCGGCGACGCCGGGCTTTGCGCCTTTGAGCTGCAGGTAGACCTGGGATTGCAGCTCGCTGTCGATGAGCGACGCGGTGAAGTCGTCGCCCAGGCCGGCGTCGAGCACCGCGCGCTTGAGCGGCGCCTCGTTGGAGCCGGCGATGGCGTCGAGCAGGACGTCTGTCGCCAGGACGCGCTCGCGGTCGGAGGACGTGCCGATCACGTACGCGAGGCCGACGGCGGCGTTGGTGGGTGCCGTCGCCATCTCGACGCGGGTCAGCGCCGGTGTGACGGGCGCCTGCAGGGGCAGCGGGTTGGGGGCGCCGGCGCCGCGGTCGGCCGCCTCGCGGAAGCGGCGGTCGACGAAGGCCAGCTCGCGTTCGATGTCCAGGTCGCCGTAGAGGATCGTGTAGGAGTTGGGCAGGTTGTAGTGGCGTGCGTGCGTGTCGAGGAACTCCTCGTAGGTCAGCGTGGGGATGGCGCGCGGCATGCCGCCCGACTCGTAGCGGTAGGGGGTGTCGGGGAAGAGCGCGCGGCTGATCCCCTCAAAGAGCACCTCGTCCGGGTCGGAGAGGGCGCCCTTCATCTCGTTGAAGACCACGCCGTTGTAGACCAGGCGCGCGTCCCCGTCGCCCGGGTCGGCGGGCGTCCCGTCCTCGCCCACGAGCTCCGTGTGCCAGCCCTCCTGCTCGAAGATGCGCGGGCGGTGGTAGATGGCGGGGTGCAGGACGGCGTCGAGGTAGACGTCCATCAGGTTCTCGAGGTCCCGCTCGTTGGTCGAGGCGACGGGGTACATCGTCTTGTCCGGGAAGGTCAGCGCGTTGAGGAAGGTCTGCATGCTGGTCTTGAGCAGGTTGACGAAGGGCTCCTTCACGGGGAAGCGGTCCGACCCGCACAGGACCGAGTGCTCCAGGATATGGAAGACGCCCGTGTCGTTGGCGGGCGGTGTCTTGAAGGCGATGGCAAAGGATTTGTTGACGTCGGGGGTCGCGAGCCAGAGCGCGCGGGCGCCCGAGGCGTCGTGGCGCATCACGTAGCCCGTGCCCGCGAGCTCGGGGAGGGGCTCGACGGCGGTCACGGTGAATCCCGCATGATGCGTGCCGACGGCGAGTGCGGGGTCGGCGACGGTGAAGTCTTTCGTCTGTTGCTGCATCAAAACCTCCTGGTCTGCAGGCCGGCATGACGCCCGCCGCAAGACGATGGACTGCCCGGCAAACACGGGCGCCACACAGTGTCTGGACAACGCTTCTCTGATAAGCAGCGCATATGGTATGGATAGTACTGTACCCAATGGGGCAGGCGCCGTGTGCGCTTCTTTTGAGGGGGAAGTCAAAAACAGCAACATACAGCGCGGTGCGCATTGGTGGGCGGTGCGCGTTGGTGATATCCTGCTACATCGCTGTGTATGGGCAAAAGCGCAGATGGGGAGTCGGAAGGACATGCTCGAACCGCAGGCACAATCGACACCGGAGGGTACGATCGAGCAGGCGACGCCCGATCCGACGGGCAACGCGCTGATCCGCGGTATCGTGATCACCATCGTCGGCGGTGCGCTGTGGGGGCTCAACGGGACCGTCGCCAAATACCTGATGGACGTCTACCGGGTCGAGCCGCTCTGGCTCGCGTGCGCGCGCGAGCTGGTGGCCTGCTGGCTTTTCTTGGGCGCCGCCTGGGTCAGGAATAGGTCCCGCCTGACGGGTGTCTTCCACGACCGCCGCAGCCTTGCCTCAATCGTCGTCATCGCAATCGGCGCGATCCTCTTCTCGCAGGTCGCCTATCTGCTGGCGATCGACTGGACCAACTCGGGCACTGCCACGGTGCTGCAGGCGCTGTCCATGCCGATCGTGCTGATCCTCGTCTGCATCCGTACGCCTCGCCGGCCCCGTCGTCGTGAGGTCGCAGGTCTCATCCTGGCTTTTACTGGCACCTACCTGATGGCGACTGGCGGCAATCCCTCGCAGCTTGCACTGCCGCCCCAAGGCCTTTTCTGGGGTCTGATGTGCGCCGCCGCGGCGACCATCCTCTCCATCCTGCCGGCCCAGATGATGCGGAAGTGGGGCAACTTCGTCGTGAACGGGCTCGCCTTCCTGATGTCGGGCCTGATTCTCGCGTGTGTGTACCACCCGTGGAACCACATGCCGACGCTCGACGCCTTCGGTTGGGCGCTGGTGGCCTTCTCGATCGTCTTTGGCACGTTCGGCGCCTACGGCCTCTACCTGCAGGGCGTGAAGGAGATCGGCTCCGTCCGCGGCTCCATCCTGTCGACGTCGGAGCCGCTGGTCGCCACGATTACCTCGGTGCTGCTCATGGGCGTGTCGTTCAGCCTGCCGGAGCTACTCGGCATGGGGTGCATCCTCGTGACCGTGGTCCTCACGGCATAGCGTTGTCCTCACGGCGTAGGGATGTACGCCCCGCTACCTCCCGACACGAAAACCGCCCGCGGTCATATCGCGGGCGGCAGTGCGGCGCGTTTGTCTTTTGCGGCGCGTTTGTCTTTCTTATCTGTCTTTCTTACTACTTCACGACGAGCACGTCCGTCTTGGACGAGCGGATTAGGAAGGTCGAGATCGAGCCGAGCAGCGCGTATTTGATGGGGGAGAGGCCGCGGGCGCCGCAGATCACCAGGTCGGGCATCTCGACGTCCAGCATCTCCTCCTTGAGCGTCTCGCGGATGCGGCCGGCCTTGACGATGACCTTGACGCTCTTGATGAGCGGCTCGGCCTCGGCGGCGGCGACCTGGTCGGCGATCGAGTCGCGGAAGGCGCTGTCGAGCGACTGGATCAGGTTGGCGGGGAAGGAGCCCGTGGTCTCGAGCGCCGTGGAGTCGATCACGTGGCCGATCACGAGGTGGGCGTTGTTGGTGACCGCCGCGGTGATCGCGCGGTCGAGGACCGCCGCCTGCTGCTCGGAGCCGTCGAGGGCGACAAAGACCTTGTCGTAGCCGAGATCCTCATACTGGGACATAGCCGTCTCCTTTCGTGCGCGGCGCTGTCGGATTCTGCCTGACGCGCCTGTCTCGCCGGGGCTTCTTTGTGCTGCTAGCCCCAGTGTACCCAGCGGTCTCTGCAGCGGTCGGTGTTTTTCCGCGGTAGATGTGGCGAGGCGGGCAAACGGCGCGCCAGCTTGTCTTACTATGCCTACGCACAATGCGCCTGCACACACCCGATCGGCAGGAGGCCGAACGTGAATCTCGCTGTGAGTCTGACCGAAATCCTCAAAGCCGCTCTCTTTGGCCTGGTGGAGGGCATCACCGAGTGGCTGCCCATCTCGTCGACCGGCCACATGCTGCTGCTCGACCAGTTCGTGACGCTCGATGTGTCGCGCGACTTTTGGGACATGTTCCTCGTCGTGATCCAGCTCGGCGCGATCCTCGCCGTGTGCGTGCTCTTCTTCCACGAGCTCAACCCCTTCTCGGGCTCGAAGTCTCGCGAAGAAAAACGCGGCACCTGGCGCCTGTGGGCTCAGATCATCGTGGCCTGCCTGCCCGCCGCGGTCGTCGGCATCCCGCTGGACGACTGGATGGAGGAGCATCTGGGCAGCCCCTTTGTGATCGCCGCCGCGTTGATCGTGTACGGCATTATCTTCATCGTGATCGAGACGCGCCGTGCCAACAAGGCCCAGGCGCTCGCGACCGACGCGGGCCGCGGCCGTCACATGGCCGCCGTGTCTCCCTATGCCAGCCCGAGCGAGCTGGCCGACGCCGACGCGCGCGTCACCTCGATCGAGGACCTCGACTGGAAGACTGCCATCGGCATCGGCATCTTCCAGGTGCTCTCCATCGTGCCGGGCACCTCGCGCTCCGGCTCCACGATCATCGGCGGCCTGCTGCTCGGCTGCTCCCGTACCGTGGCCGCGGAATTCACCTTCTACCTGGCCGTGCCCGTGATGTTCGGCGCGTCGGGCCTGCGCCTGGTCAAGTACTTCCTCAAGGGCAACACCTTCGCCATGGGCGAGACGGTCATCCTGCTGGTGGGCTGCGCCGTGGCCTTTGTCGTGTCGCTGCTCGCGATCCGCTTCCTGATGTCCTTTGTCAAGAAGCACGACTTCAAGCCCTTCGGCTGGTACCGCATCGTCCTCGGCATCGCCGTGATTGCGTACTTCGCCCTCGTGGCGTAGGCATACTAGGCCAAGGTCTCGAGCACGACGCCCCGAGCGCGTTGTCCCGAGCATGACGCCCCGTGCACGCCGCCCCTCTTGGGCGTAGTTTTCCGTAAAACTGCAGCAAACGGTGCCTTGGAGGGCAATCGTGTCTGGGGACATGTCATGCTGCGCCCCTCTGGGATAGGGTTTTGCGCAGATCTGCGGAAAACCCCACGTGAGAGGGTAATTACCGTGGTGCTAATCCGTAGCATTTACCCGCTGATGCGTGGTTTTCCGCGTGCGTGCGGAAAACCCTATCCAAGAGGGTAATTGCTCTTTCCACGGTTTTGGCCGCCGCCCCTCTTGGCCTGGGTTCTCTGGATATCTGCGCAAAACCCTGTCCAAGAGGGCAAACACCGCAAGAAGCTTGGCAGCGGCAGTACTTCCAGGGACGGTAGAACCAGAGGAGCAGCAAAATCAGGAATACATCCACTTGTTGATCCCTCACGACCGCCTCACATAAATGTCTCTCACATAAATACCTCACATAAATAGGGGACATATGAAAACGAGGCATGGAAGAATTCGCGCATCAGTGGCAAGCGTCCAGCCTCCTACCTGCGCTTTGTTGAAAACTCTGCAGCTGCATGCCAGCTGAGCGCAAGTTTCAGACAAGTCAAAGTAAGAAACCCGCGTTGGGTTCTGTCAACTGACATTAGTCTGTTCCCACTCGGACGCCGCGACCCGCGTTGGCTCCGCAAGTCAATGAGGAGGGACAGATGCCGCTCGTAATCACCGATATGTCCGCACTGCGTTACTACCGTTTCGCCAAGGCAGGGCTGGTGCCCGAACCGCAACCCTGCGATGTGCGTGGCCTTGACTGCGCAACCGCTACGCTCAAGGGGATTGATCCCTCTGATCTCGCTTGGCGTCATATCGCGCCGCATTTGCTTGCCGAACGTGGAGTGATTGCGCGTGCTGCGGTGGAGCCCGGTCTTGCTGTCGCGGCCGAGCATCACTTTGTTCCCAACAAGGAGGCGCTTTACGATCTCGAGAGGGCGCCTGTTGACGACGGAGATCTGCACTGTCAGGTGCTGCGCAACCTAGTGAAGTGGTCTCGCTCTGCGCTTGCCGCGTATGACCCCACGGCGCTGCAGGCGGGATCCCTGCTCAGCGACCAACTCGGCTATGAATTTCCACGATTGGACCTTATGGTCCGTGAGGACGCAAAGAGCAGGTCAAAGGCAGCGATTGCCCACATGTGGTCCGGCGACCTCCCCGATGGTGCCCTGATGCGAATCAACGATTCAACGTTGGTAGTCTCCCCGGAATTGCTGCTGACTCGCCTATCGATTCTACGCCCTGATGCGCCGCATGTGCTGGCTGCGCTTGGGCTTGAGCTGGCGGGGAGGTATGCCCTTCTTCCAAAAGGGTACGTCGACTGCAGCAAGCTCATCGATGAGGGTAGGGAGCTTGTTTCGTCGGAAGGCCGGCTATTGGGCGATGGCTACGTCAGTGCCAAGAGCCTGCTTGACGTTGATCGGCTGGATGCCTTCTTTGCCCAGGTCACAGCAAAGCGTGGGCGGCATGCGCGCGAAGTGGCGATGCCGCGGATCTTCGCCGGCAGTGAATCGCCCCTGGAGTCAAATTCCAATGTGTCGCTTGTCTTTCCGCGTTTGTCGGGAGGCTTTTCTGCCGGAAAGGCAGAGCTCAATGCCGAGGTTCGTCTCTCTGCCGATGCGCGTGCGCTTTGCAACGGAGCGCGTGTCTGCCGGCTTGATCAGCTGTTCGTCGGGCGCGGTGGGCGAAGGGTCGATTTCGAGCCGGGCGGTGATGCATGGCACAGAGGCATGGCGTGGAAGAAGGACAATAATCGCAGACAGGCTCTTGAGCATGACGGGTACGAGGTGGTGGCGGTGAGCTGGGACGAGTTCGCCGACTTTGCACGTTGGAGGCTCATCGCCGAGGACATGGCCGCACGCCTGGGAAGGGGCCTGCGGCCCGCCTCAGAGCGTATTTGTCAACGGCAGGCTGCGGTGCATGCGGACCTCTGCGACACTGATCTTTTGCGTGAAACGTTCCGGTGACGATGCCGCAGTAGCGCATCGACAGAAAACCCTTGCTACGAGGGTAATTGACGCAGAACTAATACACGGTCAGACCCCCCTTGAGTGCGGTTTAGCAAAGAGTTGTGGAAAACCCTAGGTAAGAGGGTAATTGCTGAAGAAGGGAAACCGATGAATACCCCTCTAAGACGGGGTTTTGCTCAAACCTGCGGAGAATCCCGTATAAAAGGGTAGTTGAAGAGAAGGTGCTCAGAAACGATACCCCTCCAACCCATGTTTTTCTGTAATGATGCGGCAAACCTCTTCATAGAGGGGCGATTGACTCCTCGGCTAAGGTCCCGAGCGACATTGAAACCAGCCAATAGGTTGGGGACAAGAAAGCGCCCCTCTTCCAGGCGGAATCCGTGTGGAAGAGGGGCGCCTCAAAGGGCCTTTAAGAAAAACAGTTCAACAGCGCAAAAAGATACGCGTGCGAGCCGCACGCCCAGCCGTGAGCCGCGCCTACTTGTCGCCGAAGCTGATGCCCAGCTCGCGGGCCTCGCGGACGAGGTCGCTCTTGGGGTCGACGTACTTCAGCTTGCCGGCGATGTCGGCCAGGGGCACGCGGGTCATCTTGCCGTCGACCTTGGCGACCAGGAAGCCGTAGTCGCCCTGCACGATTGCGTGGCCGGCGACCGCGCCGCACTGGGAGGCGAAGATGCGGTCCTCGGCGTCGGGCGCGCCGCCGCGCTGGGTGTGGCCGGGGATGGCGACGCGGGTCTCGCGGCCGGTGCGGGCCTCGATGTCGCGTGCGAGCGAGTAGGCGACGCTCGGATCGGTGCGCTGGGCGAGGCGGGCCTTGTACTCCTTCTTGGGCAGCGCCGCCTCCTCCTTGGTGATCGCGCCCTCGGCGACCACGATGATCGCGAAGCGGCCGCCGTGCTTCTCGCGCTGCTCGATGGCCTTGACGACGTTGTCGAAGTCATAGGGGATCTCGGGGATCAGGATGACGTCGGCGCCGCCGGCCACGCCCGCGTACAGGGGGATCCAGCCGACCTTGTGGCCCATGATCTCGATGACGAAGACGCGCCCGTGCGAGCTGGCGGTCGTCTTGATGTCGTCGATCGCCTTGGTGGCGATGTCGATGGCCGAGGGGAAGCCAAAGGTCATGTCGGTGCCCCACGTGTCGTTGTCGATCGTCTTGGGCAGGCCGATTACGCGCAGGCCCTCCTCGTTGAGGCGGTTGGCCGTCTTGAGCGAGCCGTTGCCGCCGAGCACGCAGAGGTAGTCCAGCTTGAGGCGCTTGTAGGTGGATTTCATGGCCTCCACCTTGTTGAGGCCGTGCTCGTCGGGCTCGTCGAGGTACTTGAAGGGGGTGCGGCTGGTACCGAGGATGGTGCCGCCCACAGTGAGCAGGCCGCTGACGTCCGTCCAATCGAGCTTGCGGTAGTGGCCGTACATCAGGCCGCGGTAGCCGTCGAGGAAGCCGTAGAACTCGACCGGCTCCTTGCTCTCGTTGCTGACCGTGCGGACGATGGCGCGCATCGTCGCGTTGAGCGCCTGGCAGTCGCCGCCGCTCGTGAGCATACCTACTCTGAGCATGGGTCCTTCTTTCCTTGGAACAGACAGGGGTACCGAAAACCGATTTTGCGAAGACGGACCAAGGCGAAGACGAACCATGGCGAAGGCAGGCCAAGACGAACCATGGCGAAGGCGAGCCTTGTCGACGATCGACCCCACAAAGAAGGGCTTCGAAAATCGCCATCAATTGTACGACGCGTGCAGGGGGTCGGTGGCCCGCTCACAGACAAATTTTGACCAATCGGACTTTCTCGCCCGTGTGAGCGGTCCCGTCTGCTACTCTGCGGTATCACAGGGTATAACAAAAACATACCAAGTCATACCACAAACGCAGCAAACAGAGGCCTTCGTGAAAGAGAAGATGACCCCCATCGTCGCTAAGGTGCTCCCCGACGAAAAGGACCGCTTCTTTGAAGTGACTGAGAGCATCGGCACCACACCCTCCAATGCGATTCGCATGTTTATCTCCGCGTTCAACCGGGCGGGGACGTTCCCCTTTGAGATCGTCGCCGCCGACGCGGGGGTGCGTGCTAGCGCGTCCACGGACAGGCGGGTCGCGGACAGGTAGGTAGCCGGCGCCCGCAGACGGGCGGGCTGCGGACAGGCAGCGTGCCGGCGCATCTACAGGAGTCGGGCTGCGGACGAAAGGGGCGGCCATGCGGGCAAGGTTTCACTGGGGGCTCATGCGGCTTGCGCTGCGCCTGGCCAGGGCCCTGCCCTGCACCGCGACCGAGCGGTGGCGCAGCGCGCAGACCAGGTACTGCTACTCCCACATGTGGAGCGATTTCCGTTAAGACGCGCGCCTTTTTACCCTGTGCCGTTTCGCCGCGGTGAACAGCCGCGCGCTCACGATGCGTGCCCGCCCCTCCTGCCATAAAATATTGCGGTCAAATGCAACGACGACTCGATAGGGGAGAACATGGCCCTCACACGAGAAGACGTTGCGGGCATCGCCGACTATGCCCGCATCGCCCTGACACCGGACGAGCTCACCGAGATGACCGACTACATGAACGAGGCCGTCGATATGCTCCAACCCATTCGCGAGTACGACCTGGAGGGCGTGGAGCCCACCTTCCATCCCATCGGAGACCTCTCCAACGTGATGAGCGAGGACGTGCCCGACACCACGGTCCGCGCGCTGCCGATCGATGTGGCGCTGCACAACGCCGGCGCGAGCCGCGACCGCTCGTTCCGCGTACCGTCCATCCTGGGTGACGAGGGAGGCGACCGCTGATGGCGCGCAATCTCGACGAACTGACGGCGGCCCAGGTCGCGGCGGGCGTCCGCGCGGGCGACTTCACGGCGACCGAGGTGGCCCGCGCCTCCCTTGACGCGGTGGACCGGCGCGACCCCGGGGTCCAGGCCTTCCTGGAGGTTTCGGCGGACCTGGCGCTGGCGGCGGCGGCGCACACGGACGCGCGTATCGCGGCTGGCGAGGAGGTCGGTCCGCTCGCGGGCGTGCCCGTGGCCTTCAAGGACAACATGCACCTCATCGGCACGCACACCACCTGCGCATCCAAGATGCTCGAAAATTATGAGTCCGTCTTTACCGCGACGTGTGTGCAGCGCCTGCTCGACGCCGGCGCCACGCCAATCGGTAAGACAAACATGGACGAGTTCGCCTTTGGCAGCTCCACCGAGAGCTCGGCCTTCCACCCCACCTGCAACCCCTGGGACACCGGGCGCGTGCCGGGCGGCAGCTCGGGCGGCTCGGCGGCCGCGGTCGCGTCGGGCGAGGTCCATATCGCGCTCGGCTCCGACACGGGCGGCTCGATCCGCCAGCCGGCCAGCTTCTGCGGCGTCGTGGGCCTCAAGCCCACCTACGGCGCGGTCAGCCGCTACGGCGTGGTGGCCTTCGGCAGCTCGCTCGACCAGGTCGGTCCCTTTGGCCGCACGGTCGCCGACGTCGCGCTCGCGATGAACGCCCTGACCGGCGTGGGCCGCGACCCCTACGACTCCACGAGCCAGGAGTGCCCGGTCGACTTCACCGAGCACCTGGAGGATTCGATCGAGGGCAAGACGGTCGGCATCGTGCCCGAGCTGCTGGAGATGGAGGGCCTCACGGACGAGTGCCGCGAGGGCATCGAGCGTGCCCGCCGCGCTTTTGAGGACCAGGGCGCCAAGGTGATCGAGGTCGACCTGCCCAACATCTCCTCGGCGGTCGCGGCCTACTACGTGATCGGCCCCTGCGAGGCCTTCTCCAACCTGGCCCGCTTCGACGGCGTCCGCTACGGCTACCAGGAGCAGGGCTGCGCCACGCTGGCCGAGCAGACCTCGCTCTCGCGCGCGCACGGCTTTGGCGCCGAGGCCAAGCGCCGCCAGATGCTGGGCGCCTACCTGCTGTCCTCCGGCGTCTACGACCAGTACTACTACCCGGCGCAGCAGGTCCGCACGCTGATTACCCAGGACTACGCGCGCGCCTACCAGAGCTGCGACGTGATCATGCTCCCGTCGAGCCCCAACACGGCTTTCCGCTTCGGCGAGATCTCCGACCCGACGGCCATGTACGCCTCGGACATGTACACCATCTCCAACAACATCGTCGGCAACGGCGGCATCTCGGTCCCGGTGGGCCTGGGCGCCGCGAGCGGCATGCCCGTCGCGGTCCAGCTGCAGGGCCCGGCCTTCAAGGACCGGTCGCTCCTGCAGTTCGCCCGTGCCGTGGAGCGCGGCTGCGGCAACGGGTGTCTTGTCGCGCCCGGCTTTGCCGGGAAGGGAGGCGATCTGGCATGAAGAAACTCCAGGACGTTCTCAAGGACTGGGAGGCCGTGATCGGCCTCGAGGTGCACACCGAGCTCACCGCGCTCGACACCAAGATGTTCTGCAACTGCCGCCTGTCGCACGACGACGCGCCCAATACCAACGTCTGCCCGGTCTGCCTGGGCATGCCCGGCGCACTGCCCGTGCCCAACAAAAAGGCGATCGAGTCCATCGTGATGGCCGGCCTCGCGACCAACTGCGAGATCCAGAAGCACTCGATGTTCTACCGCAAGCACTACTTCTATCCCGATATGGCCAAGAACTTCCAGACCACGCAGGGCCCCGTCGCATTTTGCATGTACGGCCACCTGGACCTGGAGGTCTCGGGCGACGGCGCCAAGGAGCGCCCGGAGGGCATCGTGACCGGCCAGGACACCGTGGCCGCGCACGACCAGCCGCACCCCGTGACGCCCGAGCGCGCGGCCGACGGCTCCTACACCGTGCCCATCCGCATCCTGCGCATCCACATGGAGGAGGATGCGGCCAAGATGGTGCACATCGGCGGAGAAGAAGGACGCATCACCGCCGCGACCGAGAGCCTGATCGACTACAACCGCTGCGGCACGCCCCTGATCGAGCTCGTGACGGAGCCCGACCTGCGCACGCCCGAGGAGGCCCGCCTCTTCATGGAGAAGCTCCAGCAGACCTTCCGCACGCTGGGCATCTCCGACTGCTCGCTGGAGAACGGCTCCATGCGCTGCGACGGCAACGTCAGCCTGCGACGCCGCGGCACCACCAAGCTGGGCACCAAGACCGAGCTCAAAAACATCAACTCCTTCAAGAGCCTGCACGACGGCCTGGAGTACGAGATCTGCCGCCAGGCCGAGGTGCTGGAGGAGGGTGGCATCGTCTACCAGGAGACCCGCCACTGGGAGCCCAGCCGCAAGCGCACGATCGTGATGCGCGTCAAGGAGACCGCGGACGACTACCGCCTCTTCCCGGACCCCGACCTCGCGCCCTTCGACCTGACCGACGACTTCATCGAGCGCTGCCGCGAGCGCATCCCCGAGCTGCCCGACGCCAAGCGCGACCGCTACATGCAGGCGTACGGCCTCAAGCGCAAGGACGCGGCTCAGATCGCGGGTGACCCGGCGACGGCGACGCTCTTTGAGGAGAGCGTAGGCGCGGCGGGCGAGAAGGCCGCCCCGACGGTGGCCAATGTGGTGGTCAACATCGTGCCGAGCTTCAAGGCGCTGACGGCGGCGCAGGTGGCCTCCGTCTCCAAGCTGCTGGCGGTCGACGCCATCACCTTCGCCCAGGCACGCGAGGTGATGGAGGCCGTGGACGGTACGGACGAGGACCCGGAGCGCGTGGTGGACGAGCGCGGCATGCGCCAGGCCACGAGCACGGATGAGCTCGCACCCATCGTGGACGAGGTGCTTGCCCGCTGCACCGACCAGGTCCAGCAGTACAGGGACGGCAACAAGAAGGTCGTGGGCTTCCTCGTCGGCCAGTGCATGAAGGCCGCCAAGGCCGCCGGCGCCCCCGGTAATCCCAAGCTCTTCAACAAGATGCTCACGGAGAGGCTCGAAGCCTAACCTCACGGGTGCCTGTCTATTGATGGCGGCGCGGCATCGCTTCGGCGGTGTCGCGCCTTTTTCATTCGTCCTCGGTTCCCCGCTGATGCCGCTCGTTTTCCGGTACTTCTTACGCTAGGATAAAAGCGTATGGCTCGGGAGTGGGCGAGCATCGCCCGGCGGCAGCGGACGGCATCGATGGCGAGCGTCAGAAGTCACAACACAGTGCGGGGCAGGGTCTCGGCCCTCCGGCCGGTGTGGCTGCTGTATGCCGTGTTGGCGGCTGGCGTCCTGCTCGGCAGCGTCTTTGAGATGAGCAAGGGCACGTTTTTCTTTGGCTGGTTTCTCTTCTTCCTCGTGCCGATGTCGACGGTGGCCTGCGCGCCCTTCGGTTTTTTGGTGGGCGTGCTCGCCCAGTATCGCGTGTGGTACACCCAGCGGTACTCCTGGCGTTTCGTCGGGGCCGCGACTGCGCTCATGTTTGTCATCATGCTGGTCGGGTGGGGGTCGCTGATCGTCGCCCATTTCGACCCCATGTACGTGCTCGCCGTCGTGTGGCCCACGGTCACGTCCGCGCTCTTTATGATCCTCGGTATGTACCTGGTCCGCTGCAACGAGTACGTGGAGAGCGCGTATGACGCTGGCGTCGACCTGGACGGGGACGACGTCTACGACGCCTACGGCAACTACATTCCCACCGGCAATCCCGACGACTACGACGCCTACGGCAACTACGTCGCCTATGGCAGGCACGATGCCGACGACGGGGCATACGGCGACGACCTCGCATACGAGGCATACGACGAGTATGAGGACATCGACGACGAGGCGGACGACGTACTCGAGGACGAGGCGGACGATGGCCTCGAATATGAGACATACGACGAACCCGGCGACGATGTGGCCGATACCGGTCTAGACCAAAATAACGAATAGGAAGCCCGACAGACGGGTAGACTAGATATGTTGTGTCCCGGAAACGTGTAATGGAGGGTTTGTTTATGGCAGTCAATCGTTTCGTGCTCAACACCATTTCCTACCATGGCGAGGGCGCCATCAAGGAGATTCCGGGTGAGCTGCAGCGTCGCGACTACGACCACGTCTTTGTGAGCTCCGACCCTGACCTCGTGAAGTTCGGCGTTACCTCAAAGGTCACCGACCTGCTCGACGAGGCTGGTATCAAGTGGGACCTCTACGACGAGGTCAAGCCCAACCCCACCATCAAGAACGTCCAGGACGGCGTTGAGGCCTTCAAGAAGTCCGGCGCCCAGGCCATCGTGACCATCGGCGGCGGCTCGGCCATGGACACCGCCAAGGCCATCGGCATCATCGTCAACAACCCCGAGTTCGCCGACGTCAAGTCCCTCGAGGGCGTCGCCGACACCAAGAAGCACGCTGTCTTCACCATCGCCGTGCCGACAACCGCCGGTACCGCGGCCGAGGTCACGATCAACTACGTGATCACCGACCCCGACAAGGAGCGCAAGTTCGTCTGCGTCGACACCAACGACATCCCCGAGGTCGCCGTCGTCGACCCCGACATGATGGCCTCCATGCCCGTGGGCCTCACCGCCGCCACCGGCATGGACGCGCTGACCCACGCCATCGAGGGCTACACCACCAAGGGCGCCTGGGAGCTCTCTGACATGTTCCACTACAAGGCCATCGAGGTCATCTCGCACAACCTGCGCGACGCCGTCCAGGAGGCCAAGGACAAGAAGCCGGGCACCGGCCGCAAGGAGATGGCGCTGGGCCAGTACATCGCCGGCATGGGCTTCTCCAACGTCGGTCTGGGCATCGACCACTCCATGGCCCACACCCTGTCCGCGCACTACGACACCCCGCACGGTGTGGCCTGCGCCATGCTGCTCCCGATCTCCATGGAGTTCAACAAGCCGGTCGTCGCAAAGAAGCAGGCCGAGATCGCCCGCGCCATGGGCATCGACACCACGGGCATGAGCGATGAGGAGGCCGCCGACGCCGCCATCGCCGCCGTCCGCCAGCTGGGCGAGGACGTGGGCATCCCCAAGACCTGTAAGGGCCTCGTCGAGGAGGACCTCGACCAGCTCGCCAAGGACGCCCTGGCCGACGCCTGCTACCCCGGCAACCCGCGCGAGGCCTCGCTGGACGAGGTCAAGGACATGTTCCGCCAGATTATGGCGTAACTGATTCTGGCGCAGGCCGGTCCGGCACAAGCCGGCAGATATTCTGGCGCGAGCCGGCAAGAATAACAGTCTGGGTCGGAGGGCCCCGCGGCATGGCGTCGCGGGGTCCTTCTTCTTACTGCACTGGTCTGGCGATATTCTGCTTTACAATGCTTTGATGTAGCTCAGAAGGGAGACGCCATGCTGAGGATTGCCCTCGTGGAAGACACGGATCGCGATGCGCAGGTCACGCTGGCATATATCGACCGCTGGGCCACGGAGGAGGGCATCGATTCGCCAGCGGTGACTCGTTTCCCTACCGGCGAGGACTTCCTTGAGGGCTTTGAAAAGAATTCAGGTGCCTACGACCTTGTCTTTCTGGATATACAGACCACGGGCGACAGCGGCATGCGCGTCGCCGTGCGGCTGCGCCAGGCCGGCTCGTCCATCCAGATCGTGTTCACCACCAAGGTAGCCGGCCTCGCGGCCATGGGCTACAACGTGGACGCGCTTGGCTACCTCATCAAGCCTATCGAGTACCCCCTCTTCCGCTTGGTCATGCGCAAGGCGCAGAAGGCCGTCTCGGCACGCGCGGGCATCGCGATTCCCGTTACGGTGGATGGCGGTATGCGGATCCTGCAGTCGCGGGACGTGCGCTATGTGGAGGTAGATCAACACAACCTCTTGTTCCACACGGCGGATGCCACCTATAGGACACGGGGCAGCCTCAAGGCCATATCGTCCCAGCTGGCCGGGGAGCCGTTCAGTCTGGCCAACAGATATGCGCTTGTCAACCTGTCGTGGGTCCGCGGTATTACAGACGGTCAGGCGGAGCTGGATACTGGCGAGCTCCTGCCCCTCAGCCGCTCTCGCCGGCGAGAGTTCCCGCAGGCCCTCGCGGCGTACCTCGGAGCATAGGGACGTATATGCTCAGCATCCTTCTCGGCTTTCCGCTCCAGCTTGTCGCTTGTGCCCTGGTCTTCTGTGGTAGTTTGCCGCACCGGGCATCCCGGACGGCCGTCTGCCTGCTCGTCATCTATCTGGCTTGTGCCCTGCCGGTCGTCTTCATCGTGGCGCAGCTTTTCGGGGGGATCCCGGCCCTGTATTTCAGCTTGGAGGGTGCCGGTGCGTCGGTTGCATTGCAGTCGGCGAGCCTCCTGACGAGCGCATTCTACTTTGCCTCGTGCGCCACGGTCCTCGTGGTGAGCCTGCGTCTGGGCACAGAGGCCGGCTGGCTGGAGTGCCTTGTGGCGGGCACGCTCTCGTACCTGCTGCAACATGTGTGCTCGGACGTCATTCAGGTCCTGGGTTGGACGTTGCGGCTTGCAGGCATCTTCCCGGGCCCGCAGCCGGAGCTCCTGCTGCAGCTGGCAGTCGACGCAGTGCTCTGCCTGCTTGTATGGTGGCTGATCGGTCGCCGCCTCGTCATCGATCGGGAGCGCACCAGTGGCAAGGTGGGATGGGTCGTGGGGTGCATGGCCGTTCTCTATGCGGCGATCGTGGTCAATCTCGTACTGGACAAGCTCAGCTTGCAGCCTTCCGCGCGCCTTGCATCCCTTCTATACGATGTCGTACTGTCTCTCCTGGTCATGGCCCTGCTGTTGCTCGTCTCGCGCAAGGATGTCATCCAGGGGGAGCTCGACCTCATGCGCCGTCAGGACGAGATGCGCCTCCATCACTTGGAGCTGCTGAAGCGCGATTTCGCCAACATAGACGAGGCCATGCACGACCTGAAGGAGGCGGCCCGTGCCTTGGCGAGTATGGGGGAGGAGGGGACCCGCGCCATCGACCGCGTTGCCGTCAACCGTGCGGATCAGATTGACCGCGCGGTGCAGTCTTTCAACGCCATGGCACACACGGGCAACCCCTCTATCGACGTCCTTCTCAGTGAGCAGAACCTGCGCTGCCAGTCCAACGGCGTCTCGCTGAACGCCATGGTGGACGGGTCCGCCCTCTGGTTTATGGACGCTCCCAGCATCTACGCCTTCTTCGGCAATTTGCTGGACGCGGCGATCGGAATGGCGGAAGGGGTGACCGACCAGTTCCGTCGTGCTGTCACCTTGGATGTGCGCACGCGCGGCAGCATGGTCGCCGTGACGCTCACGGGCTGCTACGAGGGGGTCGCCCTGCGCTCGGATTCGCTTCTTCTGCGCTCGGCGGGACGGGTGGCCAACCGCTATCGGGGCGAGCTCAGCGTACAGGCGTCGGGCGGCGTCCTGTCCGTAGGGGCTTTCCTGACACCACCGGACAAAGGCTAGGGCACCGTGGCAACCCCTTACGGCAGACGATGACAGCTCGTGCAACCCAGGCGACAATTCGTGCAGGCAGACGGCACGAATGACGCTCCTCCCTTATGGTGCGGCCAGTGCAGGCGCGATAGGGAGGTCAATAATGAAGGACATCACTCGTAGGAAGTTTCTGATCGGCGGCACCGTTGTGGGCGGGACGCTGGCGGGTGCGGCGACGGCGGCATCCAACATGCTTGAGCCTCTGGCTGACGGTATCCTAGGTGCGGGTAGCACCAAGACGGACGCACCCGCTGGAACCGAGGGCTGGGATACCACATACGTCCCTGCCACAACCGCATCCCTGGAGGATGCCAAGCAGGCCAGCGACGCCGTTTCCGAGCAGCTGTGCGACGAAGGCATCGTCCTGCTCAAGAATGACGGCGTGCTCCCCCTGTCGAAGGGGATTACGGTAACTCCCTACGGCTACGGCTATCTCAACCCCGCGTACTCGGGCACCGGCGCCGCAGCAGCCAAGGATACCACCCAGGTGACGCCCGAGGCGGGCCTTGCTCCCTTCTTTACCATCAACACCGCCATGTCCGACGCTATGGGCAAGGCCGAGGCAGCAGCACCGGACGCCGCCAGCGGGACATCCGCGCTGGGCAGCGGCCAGAGCGGTATGGGCGGTACCACCAACTCCGTGGAGGCAGACAAGATCTACGAGTTTGACGCATCCGTGTACCAGGGTGTGGACACTGCTGGGACGACGGCGGTAGTTTTCATCTGCCGCAATGGATCCGAGGGACTGGACAAGCGCACCGAGGCGTATGATGACGGCACTCCCCACTACCTGGCGCTGACCAAGGCCGAGAAGGAGATGCTGGCAGCGGCAAAGAGCAGCTGCGACGCCCTGGTGGTGGTGCTCAACACCGCCAATCCCATCGAGGTCGGCCCAATCGTCTCCGGCGAGTGCGAAGCCGACGCCATACTGTGGATGGGTACCGCCGGTACGCGAGGGTTCTCGTCCCTGGGCAAGATTCTCGCGGGCGAGGTCAATCCTTCCGGCCGTCTCACCGATACCTGGGCGATGAGCTTCTTCTCTGACCCTACCTACCAGAACTTTGGCGACTATCGCTATACCAACATCAGCAACGGCAACAACCCCATGGGCTTTGTGGAGTACGAGGAGGGGGTGTACCTCGGCTACCGCTACTACGAGACGGCTGCCATGGAGAATCCTGACTTCGACTACGATGCGGCGGTTGCCTACCCCTTTGGTTACGGCCTTTCATACACCAGCTTTGACCAGCGAGTCAGCAACTTCACCAATGATGATGACCGCGTGACTATGACCGTGGAGGTCACTAATACGGGTGACGCCGCCGGCAAGGAGGTCGTGCAGGCGTACTTCACCGCCCCCTACACGGACTACGACCGTCGGGAGGGTGTGGAGAAGGCCGTTGCCAACCTGGTCGCCTTCGCAAAGACAGACCTGCTCCAATCGGGCGAGTCCGCGCAGGTAGAGATATCATTTGCAACCGATGACATGTCCTCCTATGACGACCATCACGTCAATGCCGATGGCACCACGGGTGCCTGGATGCTGGAGGAGGGCGACTACGACGTCACGCTGCGCTCCGATGCGCACACGGTGATCGACGCCATGACCGTGACCGTAGATGACACCATCTGGTTTGAGGGTGACAACCCCACCAGCCGCGACCGTGCCGGCCAAGCCCAGCTCGACCAGGACGGCAACTCCACCGATACGCCGAAGTCCGCAGATGGGTTCGTGGCGGCCCACAACGAGTTCCCCACGCTCGTGAGCTATATGGATGACCCATCCGTGACCAAGCTCTCCCGTGCCGACTGGCAGGGCACTCAGCCCACCATGCCGGATGATCGCCAAAAGGAGGCACCGCAGGTCGCCGTGGACGAGCGTGCCTGGATGACCGGATTCGATCCTGCGACCGACACTCAGCTTGGGTCTGTCAAGGGATCCGAGGTCTACGCGGACCGGATGCCGGTCTCCAGGGCCGACAACGGCCTCTCCTTAGCCGCCTTGCGTGGCGTCCCTTACGACGACAAGCGTTGGGACTCCCTGCTGGACCAGGTGGACTGGGCGGGTGAGAAGTCCGATATCCAGGAACTCCTCTTCATGTCCAACTACCACACGCGCACGATCAGGAGCGTTGCCAAGCCGCAGACCAAGGACCGAGACGGGGCCATGGGTTGGGGCGGCACCCAATCCGCCGGCGCCTCGAGCTGGGCGTCCGCCAACCTGCTCGCCTCCAGCTGGAACTGCGACCTCATGCGCGAGATGGGCAGGGCCATCGGCGAGGAGTCGCTGCACTTTGGCTTCACGGGCTGGTATGCGCCCGCCGTCAACACCCATCGCTCTGCCTTTGGCGGCCGCGTCTACGAGTACTTCTCCGAGGACGGTGTGCTGGCGGGCAAGCTCGCCGCGGCGCAAATCGGCGGAGCCGGCGACAAGGGCGTGATTAGCTATCTCAAGCACTTTGCCCTCAATGAGCAAGAGACCAACCGTGCCGGTAACCTCGCAACCTGGGCAACCGAGCAAGCGGTGCGAGAGATCTACCTACGTCCCTTCCAGATTGCCCTCCAGGACGCGCGCAGCGACGTCCGCTATCTGGACGAGTCAGGCACCGTCCAGCAGAAGACCATCTGCAGCGGCACGGGTGTCATGGCGGCCCAAAGCAACGTGGGGTGCGTGACGGGCTGCGCGCATCGCGGACTCCTGACGGGAGTCCTGCGTGAGGAGTGGGGCTTCGATGGCGCTGTGGTGAGCGACCTCTCCGTGGCTGGTGCGACAGAGCACGACCTGATCCTGCGCGCTGGCTGCGACATGTGGCTCGCTGGGTTCATCGGCAGCGCCTCCGACTACGACACCGCGACGGCTCGCAGTGTCATGCGCGAGTCCCTGCACCGCATCTGCTACGCGGTGGCCAACTCCAACGCCATGAACGGCATAGCGCCGGGCGCCAAGGTCAGCCAGGGTATCTCTGGCTGGAAGGCGGGGGTCACCGCGGGTACCGTCGCCATTGTTGGTGCGCTGGCCATAGGCTGGGCCTCCTACGCACGCAAGCGCAAGAATGACCCTGACACTTCCTTCGAGGACAAGAAGGCGCAGAAGGCGGCCAAAAAGCAGGAGAAACGCGATAAAAAGGCGGCCAAAAAGCAGGCAAAGCACGACAAGAAGGCGCAGAAGAAGGGCGAGCAGGCGGGCGAGTAAGGTTCTGGGGAGTGGCGGCAGTGGGGCTCAGTTTCCTTACGGTCAAAAGGATCCCGGCACAAGTCTGCAAGAATAACAGTCGGAGTTGCAGGGCCCCGCGGCATGGCGTCGCGGGGCCCTTCTTATTAGAATGGGAAGGCATGCGGAGGCAGGACCGCATGCGACGGCAAGGCTGACCGCCGCAGGCCGGACGGACGGAGGCATGCCATGAGGACGTTGGGTTTGCGCGATATCGTCGGTCCGATCATGGTGGGTCCTTCTTCCTCCCATACGGCGGGTGCCCTGCGCATCGCGGCCATGACGCGGGCCCTGCTCGACCGGCCGCCGGCGGACGTGACCTTCACGCTCTACGGGTCCTTTTCCCGCACCTACCGGGGGCACGGTACGGACCGCGCGCTGGTGGCGGGCCTTCTGGGTCTCGCGGCAGACGACCTGCGCATCCGCGACTCCTTCCGCCTGGCGGACGAGGCGGGGCTGACCTATCGCTTCGAGGTGGACCCGCGGACCAAGACACGTCATCCCAATACCGTGGACCTGCGCGTGACCGACGTGGACGGCGACATGCTGGAGGTGCGCGGCGAGTCGATCGGCGGCGGGGCCGCGCGCCTGGTGCGCGTGGACGGATTCAACGTCGACCTGACCGGTGAGTACAGCGCCCTCATCGTCTACCAGTGCGACAAGCCCGGCACGCTGGGCTTCCTCGCGACCACGCTGGGCGAGCATGACATCAACATCGGCTCAGTCCTGCTCTTCCGCAATCACCGGGGCGGCCACGCCTTCAACGTGCTCGAGGTGGACAACCCCGTGCCGCAGGAGGTGCTGGACCTGATCGCCGCCGACGGGCGCGTGTCGCGCGTGCGGCTCATGCCGGCGGCGGATCTGGCGGAGCGCGATGCGGAGGATACCGAGGTCGCGGGCGAGGAGAGTAAGGACGAGGCACTCGCACTCGGGCCCGCCGAGGCGGAGGCATGCTTCCGTAAGGTGGACTTCGAGGACGGAGCGGCGCTGCTCGCCTATGCCGAGTCGCAGGGTATGACGTTGGGCCGGGCCTTCCTGGCGCGCGAAGACCTACGCCTGGCCATGCAGGGGCAAGGCGGGCATTCAAGCTGTGCGTACCTGCGGCGTGCGCTCGGCGTGATGCGGGAGTCGGTGCGGGCGCCGCTGTCCCAGACGCCGCAGACGATGGGCGGACTCATTGGCGGCGAGGCGCGCCTGCTGGGCGGGCTTCTTGCCAGCGGGGGCGCCGGAGTCGGGGGAACTGGTGCCGCGGGTCCCGAGGGCAAGGTCCCCGGAGTCAGTCAGACAGCCGGGCAGGCCCCGGACGTGTACACATGCGCGGCTGCCTATGCCATGGCGGTCCTCGAGACCAATGCTTCGATGGGACGTATCGTGGCAGCTCCCACAGCCGGCGCGGCGGGCGTGGTGCCGGGCGTGCTCTTCGCCCTGCAAGAAGAGCAGGGCCTCTCGGACGATGCGCTCGCAGACGCGCTGGCCACGGCCGCGGCTGTGGGCTACATCGTCACGCGCAACGCCACGGTGGCCGGGGCCGAGGGCGGCTGTCAGGCAGAGATGGGTACGGCGAGCGCTATGGCCGCGGCTGCGGCGGTCCAGCTGCAGGGCGGCTCGCCCCGCCAGGCCCTGACGGCGGCGGCCATCGCCCTCACCAACATGCTGGGCCTCGTGTGCGACCCGGTGGGCGGCCTCGTGGAGGAGCCCTGCCAGAAGCGCAACGCCTCGGCGGCGGCAAACGCGCTGGTATCGGCCCAAATGGCGCTGGCGGGCGTGGCCTCCACGGCGCCTTTCGACGAGACGGTGGACGCCATGCGTCGCGTGGGCGCGGTACTGCCCATGGAGCTGCGCGAGACGGCGCTGGGCGGCATCGCCACCTGCGCCAGTTGCGTCGCGCGGTGCACACGGTAAAGATCGAGTCTTTGCGTGGTAGGACCGAGTCTGCGCACAGTAGGCGTGTGAGAGAGGATACAACCATGAGGATCGTCGAGTCTGCCGAGGTCTACGAACGTCTTACCACCGGGAAGTGCCTGGAGCTCATGCGCGAGGCGCTGACCCTGCTGGAGGAGGGTACAGCGACCCAACCGGTGCGCGCGTCGGATTTCCTCCCGCATGGGGAGCTCTTTGCCTTTATGCCCGCCTACCTGGGCGAACACGACTGCTTCGGCTGCAAGATTCTCACGTCGTTTCCCCAGAACGCCGGCACGTCGTACCCTTCTTTTATGGGCTATGTGCTGCTCTTCGAAGCAGAACACGGCAGCATGGTGGGCATGGCCGACTCGACCTCCATCACGGCGATCCGGACCGGGTGCGTCTCGGGTGTGGCGACCGACCTGCTGGCCCGCGCGGATGCCCATGTCCTGGCCATCCTCGGCGCGGGTGCGCAGGGGAGGGGACACTTGCCTGCCATGCTCGCGGTGCGTCCCGGCATCGACGACGTGCGCATATATGACGTGCTGCCCGAGGCGGCGGAGCACTTTGCCGAGGAGGAGGGTGCCCGCTACGGCGTGCCCGTGCGCGCCTGCGCGACCGTGGAGGAAGCCGTCGCCGACGCGGACATCATCTGCACCGTCACGCCCGCGCATGACCCCATCCTCACGCGAGCCATGGTGAAACCCGGCTGCCACATCAACGCCGTGGGCGCCTACACGCCCGACGCGCGCGAGATCGCGACCGACCTGGTGGCGGATGCCCGTCTGTACGCCGACGAGCTCGACGCCCTCAACGCCGAGGCGGGCGACTACCTGATCCCGCTGGCGGAGGGTGCCATCACGCCCGACCACGTGCTCGGCACGGCGGGACAGCTGCTGCTGGGACGCGTGCCCGGACGTACGTCTGAGGACGACATCACGATGTTCGAGGCGCTGGGCCTGGCCGTGGAGGACGTGGTCTGCGCCCGCTACCTGATTTGCGAGAAGTAGCTCTGCACCCGTTCGTCTTTGCCCGGCTTTCCGTTGGCGTGGTGCTGGGTGACAGGTGACGGGGGAGTGACACGGTAGGGGCCGCGCCGTGCTACAGCGACAAGAAGAGCCGGTGGATGCGGGGGTCGCCGTCGAGCTCGGGGTGGAAGGCCAGGGCGAGCTGCCTGCCCTGCCGCACGGCCACCACGCGGCCGTCCACCTGGGCCAGGACCTGCGCCCGCGGTCCCACTGCGCTCACGTACGGCGCGCGGATGAAGCTCATGGGCACCTCGCCCAGCCCGTCGAAGGGCGCCACCGCGTGGAAGCTGCCCAGCTGGCGGCCGTAGGCGTTGCGCTCCACCGTCACGTCGAGCGTGGCCAGCCAGGGGCCGCGTTGGTCGGGCTCGGGCGCGCGGCTGCGCGAGCCGTCGCCCTCCACGCGCTCGGCGAGCAGGATGAGGCCCGCGCAGGTGGCGAGCACCGGCATGCCCGCAGCGATGCGCTGGCGCAGCGGTTCCAGCATGCCCAGGTCGCGCAGGAGCCGGCCCTGGGTGGTGGACTCGCCGCCGGGCAGGATCAGCCGGTCGAAGGGCTGGTCGAGGTCCTCGTCGGCACGCAGCTCCACCCAGGGGGCGCCCAACCGGTCCAGCATGCGCTCGTGCTCGGCGAAGGCGCCTTGCAGGGCAAGAACCGCCGTGACGCCGTGGCCGTCCGTCTTGCCGCGCGGGTCGGGAAGTGCGTGGCCGTCCGTCTTGCCGCGCGGGTCGGGAAGTGCGTGGCCGTCCGTCTTTTCGTGCGTGTCGGCTGCCGTGCGCCCGTCCGTCTTGTCAGCCATCACTTGCCCCTCTCGGCCATGAGCAGGTCGATCTCGTCCTTGTTGATGCCGACCATGGCCTCGCCCAGATCCTCGGAGAGGGCGGCCAGGAGCTCGGGGTCGTCGTAGTTGGTGACGGCGCCCACAATGGCCGCGGCGCGTTTGGCGGGGTTGCCGCTCTTGAAGATGCCCGAGCCCACAAAGACGCCCTCGGCGCCCAGCTGCATCATCAGCGCCGCGTCGGCCGGGGTCGCCACGCCGCCGGCCGCGAAGTTCACGACCGGGAGCTTGCCGTGCTCGTGCACGTAGCGCACCAGCTCCACGGGCACCTCCAGACGCTTTGCTTCCTCGAAGAGCTCGTCGGTGCGCAGGCTCGTGATGTGGCGGATCTGGGAGTTGATGAGGCGCATGTGGCTCACGGCCTGCACCACGTCGCCTGTGCCCGGCTCGCCCTTGGTGCGGATCATGGACGCGCCCTCGGCGATGCGGCGCAGGGCCTCGCCCAGGTCGCGCGCGCCGCAGACAAAGGGCACGTCGAACTGCGTCTTGTCGATGTGGTAGACGTCGTCGGCGGGGGAGAGCACCTCGGACTCGTCGATGTAGTCGATCTGGATGGCCTGCAGGATCTGCGCCTCCGCGAAGTGGCCGATGCGGCACTTGGCCATCACGGGGATGGAGACGGCCTCCTGGATGCCGCGGATCATGTGGGGGTCGCTCATGCGTGAGACGCCGCCCGCCGCGCGGATGTCGGCCGGGATGCGCTCGAGCGCCATCACGGCGCAGGCGCCGGCCTTCTCGGCCACGCGGGCCTGCTCGGGCGTGGTCACGTCCATGATCACGCCGCCCTTGAGCATCTGGGCCAGCTCGCGGTTGAGCTTGGCGCGCTCCTCGCGCGTGGTCTGCTGTCTGCCCGCCTGCTGGCTCGATGCAGTCTGCTGACCTGTGAATTCTTGCTCTGCCATACACCTCTCCTTTGACGTGGACAACGTGTCGGAAGACATGCTATGGCGCAGTTGGTCTTATGTTAAGAACCAGAAACAGATAAAAACATAAGGTCAAAATAGGACCAGAGTAGACGAAACGATAGGACCAGATTGGAGCACCATGCTCGATTACGATATAGACCATCGCGGCGACCTCACGCGCTATGAGTACCTGTACCGGTGCATCCGCGACGATATCCTCTCGGGCGAGCTTGCGGCGGGTGACCGTTTGCCTTCCAAACGCGCGCTGGCGGCGCACCTCGAGGTCGCCCTGGTCACGGTCGAGAGCGCCTACGCCCAGCTCGTGGCGGAGGGCTTTGTGAGCGCACGGCCACGCAGCGGCTACTATGTGAACCTCCTGCCTCAGGCGGCGTCTGCCTCGCCCCGGTCGGCTGTTTCGACCCGATCGGCCACGCCGCCTCGACCTGCCGCCTCGCCCACGTCGGCCGTTCATGCCGACCCGCATGACGGACGGCAGGAAGACACGCCTCTCCTCGCGGACTTCTCGCGTCCCGCGACGCGCGCGGACTCCTCGGCGGCAAACCTCTGGGAGCGAGCGCTGCGCCAGACGATCACGCAGGAACCGCGGACAGAGCTCTTCGCCGCGCAGCCTGCCCAGGGCACCGAGCGCCTACGCGTCGCGATCGCCGACTATCTGCAGCGGTCGCGCGGGGTGGCGGTGAGCCCGCGCAACATCGTCGTGGGCGCCGGCGCGCAGGTGATCTACCAGATGATCGTGTGTCTTCTCGGACGGTCAACCGTCGCCGTGGAGGACCCGGGCTACGGGCGCGTGTGGGCGACCTATGCAGCGGGCGGCTGCCCCGTGCGATACGTCCGGGCGGACGAGGAGGGCATGCGGGTGGACCTCCTGGCGCAGACGGATGCGGCCGTGGCGCACGTGATGCCGTCGCACCAGTTTCCCACGGGGCGCGTGACCAGTGCGGCGCGCCGCTTTGAGCTGCTCGGGTGGGCGGCGGCGGGAGACCGCCACATCGTGGAGGACGACTACGACTGCGAGTTCCGTATGTCGGGCCTGCCGGTGCCGCCGCTCGTCGCCGCGGACACGGCGGGGCGCGTGCTGTACGTCAACACCTTTTCCAAGAGCCTCTCGTCCGCGTTGCGTCTGGCCTACCTCGCGCTGCCCGACGAGATCGTGCCCGTCTGGCGCGAGCGGTTCGGCTTCCTCGCGTGTACGGTGAGCGTGATCGACCAGGTGGCGCTCGCGCGCCTGTTGGAGAGCGGCGACTACGACCGCCATGTCGCGCGCTACCGCACCCAGCAGCGCCGTCTGCGCGACCAGCTGGTCGGGGCGCTGAAGGCGAGCGCCGCCGGTCCGCGCCTGACGTTCGAGGAGGCGGACTCCGGGCTCCACTTCGTGCTCGCGGCGGACGTGGCGGGTGATGCCGCGGCCGAGGAGCGCCGCATCGCGCGGGAGGCGTTGAGGGAGGGCGTCCGTCTTGCCCCGCTCGGCGGGTATGCCTACGAGCAGGCCAACGCGACGCGGGCGGACGGACGCGCCCGTTTCGTCATGCAGTACGACGGGCTTGACCCCGAGCGTGTGGACCGCGTCGCCGACGCGATCTCCCGCGCCTGCCTGACCCCGCTTGCCTGAGGGGGGTCTTCGGGGCCTGTACCAAACTGGGTTTCCGAAAGGTTGCCGACAGGTGGCGACAAGGCTGTGAGCTGTACGTCCGTCTTATCATGCTCGTGCGACCGTGCGCCGTCGCAGTGCGTCATACATCAACTGGCTTTTCGTGCCCAGGACGTGCCAAAATGGCCCGTTGATGTACGAATGTCTTTGGCTGCCTCGCCGCGTTTCGTACATGAGTGGGCATGCTTGACGGCTTCGTGGCATGAATGGGCTGTTCATGTACGCAGACAGCCGGCCGATATAAAAAGTTTCGTGCATGAAGCGGCATTATTGCCACACTTGCGTCAGATATGGCGTTTCATGTGCGATTGCGCTCTGGAGATGCTCGGAGCAGAGCTCGCGCTCTGAAGATGCCTGCCGCGCTCCGAGGAAGAATCGCACACCAAGGTATCCATCCCCACTGTTTGCGCGCCGTGAGGGTGGTTCGTGTACGACACGTCCACGCGCGGCGTTCAGCGTCCCGGCAAGGACGCCCGCACCAGTCTGCCGTTCGTACATCAATCGCGGCGATTGGCGTCATTTGGGTATCCGTCTATGGCTTGGTGTACGACTGTCATTCCTCGGGTTGGCGCCAACCGCCAGTCGGCGCGGATCCGGTCGTGGGTCGATACCGCTTGCCTGCCCTTTACGCTTGCCCGCCCCTTACCTATGTCTGACATGAGAGCGGTAGGGTAATGGCTGCATCCGAGGGGGCTGCATCCGGGGGCTGCACCCGAGAGGCGCGGAGTCCTCGAGGCCGGGGACCATCGAGAGCCATTCATGGGGCTGGGGCACGGAACACCCGAGAGAAGCAGGTGTTTCTGGCATCGTAGAGAGCGAGAAGACAAACTATGCAAGAAGAAATCAATAAGCACGCCACTACCGGTGTGCCCGCCGACGTGGCTGAGGCTGCCGCCGACGCCGTGCCGTCCGCGGACTACCCTGACGCGCCGACCGACGGCGGGGAGCCCGCCACCTACCATCGCGGCCCCGTGATCATGCGCGGACCGATGGTCCCGCACTCCACGACCGCGAGCCACCTGCTGGCTCCCGAGGAGAGCACCGACTGGCTGCACATGGACCCCTGGCGCGTCCTGCGGATCCAAGCGGAGTTCGTGGACGGGTTCGGCGCGCTCGCGGAGCTCGGTCCGGCCGTCGCCTGCTTCGGCTCCGCGCGCACCCCGCGTACCGACCCCATGTACCACGCCGCCTGCCGCGTGGCCCGCGCCATCGCCTCGCAGGGCGTGGCCATCATCACCGGCGGCGGCCCCGGCATCATGGAGGCGGCCAACTACGGCGCCTGGCAGGTGGGCGGCAAGTCCGTGGGCCTAGGCATCGAGCTCCCGCGCGAGCAGGGCATCAACGACTACGTCAACCTCGGTATGACCTTCCGGTACTTCTTTGTGCGCAAGACGATGTTTGTCAAATACTCCAGCGGCGCCGTGATCTTTCCCGGCGGCTTCGGCACGCTCGACGAGACATTCGAGCTGCTCACGCTGATGCAGACCCACAAGGTGGTCCAGACGCCGGTCGTGCTCTTTGGCCGCGCCTACTGGCAGGGGCTCCTGGAGTGGCTCGAGGGCACGGTGACCGACTCCGGCAACATCTCGCCGCTCGATCCCGAGATCTTCCACGTGACGGACGACGAGTCCGAAGCCGTCGAGCTCATCTTGCAGGACATCGGGCGCTAAGAAGGACAGGCACTATCGGGCGCTGAGAAGGACAGGCACTATCGGGCGGTGTCGGTGCCGGTGCGGAAATAAATGCGCAGTCGCCATTAATAAGTACGCAGTTTTGCGCGTTGCCGCCTCTTGCCAGCGCGCAAACCTGCGTCTTTTTCCTCGAGCGATTGCGCGTTCTTTTTCGGCGGCTGCGTATTCTTTTCCAGTGCGGTCGCAGCGGGTGAGTGGCTCTTCTTGGACGACCGCGAGGGGCTGCCCCGCCGGCTCTTCCAGGAGTAGTGGGAGTGTGTACGGGGCAGGGGCGAAGAAGTGCGATGCCTCGATTTAATAAACCAAACAAATATTGAAGTTAGACACGATTTTATTAATATTCATTTGTGCTAATGAGATATTGTCTGGAGTCCCATGGCCGGTAGGACACCCATACCCGTGATGCGAGCACAGCGCCGGATCGCCGCCAACCTCGATTTGGCGCGACGGCAGCAGCGCGTGCCGATGAGCCTCCTGGCGGAGCGCGCCAACCTCTCCGAGCCTACGGTGAGCAAGCTCCTGCGCGAGGGCACGGGCAGCCTGGAGAACTTCCTGCGCGTGACGCACATACTGGGGCTCATGGACGGAGCGGTCGAGGCGACCGACCCCCTGAACACCCCCATCGGCCGCCTGCGTGCCGACGAGGACACGCCCAAGAGGGTGCGGTGACCATGCTGCCTCCCGGGACGGGACCGCGCGCGCATCGATAGAGCGCATGAGGTCATGCTTTACGGCCGGGATAGAAAAACTGCAGGCCGCGCATTAGGACGACCTGCAGCTTGATATTTGCTCGGTTTCTCGGTTGCTCGGAAAATCGGGTGACCGGCGCGGGATAAGCAAGGAAGGACCGACAAGAAGTGCCGCCAAGAAGAACAGCCTACGCAGCGGCCTCGGTCGCATCGGAGGCGGAGGGCTCGTCTTCGCCGGTGGCGTCCGCCTCGGACTCCGTCTCGGCTGCGACGGCCGCCTTGGCCGCGGCGGTCTGGGGCTTGCCGCACTTGCTGCAGAATTCGGCGTCGGCGGGCAGCGGCGCGCCGCAGTGGATGCAGAAGTGCGCGTCTTCGCTGCTGGTGACAGGGGCCTCGGGTGCCTTGACCTCCTTGCTCGTCCGGGCCTCCTCGGGCGCGGGCTCGTCTTCGCCCTCCATGCCCTCGCGGACGTTCTTGACGGTCTCGCCCATGGCCTTGCCCAGTTTGGGCAGGTTCTTGGGCCCAAAGATCACGAGGGCGACGACGAGGATGGTGATTATCTCAAAAGGACCGAGGTTCATGGTGTGCCTCCCATAGTGCGGCACCGGTCGCGGAGTCGCTGGCCGGCTGTGCCGACTGGCCGTGCCGGCCGGTCGCACCGCATCGACGCTGCTGTACTGCAACGATGCTAGGTCGCAGAGGGGGCCGCCGTAAAATACAATCCCGTCTTTGACAGTTTAGCGCCGACCGTTCCTACATAACACCAGCTCAAACGGCTCGTATGCACAGGTTATGCGAGGCCCGGGATGTGGTACCGCGCTACCAGTTGGCCCCCTTCGAGAAAAT
>Ga0256404_1000693_pt1 | contig 86189 bp, 71 predicted proteins | sample RumenRJG_01DNA_FD_185990 | JGI IMG/M metagenome (GOLD analysis project Ga0256404, IMG submission 185990) | Bovine rumen microbial communities from Lethbridge, Alberta, Canada - RJG_01 | ecosystem: Host-associated > Mammals > Digestive system > Stomach > Rumen | place: Canada: Alberta | collected...
GATCGAACTCTCAATAAAAAGTTTGTTCGTCCTTAGTCAGTTTTTAAAACCTCTGGCTTTAAAAATCCTGTCCTAAAACTTACTGTGTTTGGATTCGTTCAAATCCGAATATTCTTTTGAAGCATTTCTGCTTCATTTCATCCATTTCTGAATGAAAATGTCTTTAAAGAATTTTCGGGGTTGTCATGTTGTTAAGTTGTTAATGTGCATTCCTGATAAAGATCAGGGAGCGGAGAGGGAGGGATTCGAACCCTCGTGCCCGTGAAGACAAACGGTTTTCAAGACCGCCTCGTTATGACCACTTCGATACCTCTCCAGTGCCCATTCTACAAGCATTTCTGCTTGTTTTTGGCTTATTGTTTTTCGCTGTTTTTCATCAGCGACAATGAGTATATTAACAAAAAGATTCCTGTGTGTCAACTCTTTTTTTAAAAAATTTTATCTTTTTTTTGGATTATTTTTTGAGCACATTATCTTGTGTTTTTTGTACCGAATATTTCTATATAATGGTACATTCATATACCCAAATATTTGCCGTTTTATCATTTGGAATTGCGCCCAGCCAGTCCTTCTTGCTGCATTAAAATAATTTATCATTTGTCATTTGAGATTACACACAGCCGGCCATCCTTCACCACTTAAATCATTTATCAAAGGAATCTCGCTCCGCTGAAAACATCTTCTGCAGTATTTTTCTAAATGAAACTATTTTACATAGCCCCCAGTATTGCTTCTGCCAGCGGGATATCGTCCGGAGTTGTTATCTTGATGTTGCTGTAGCTTCCCTCGATGACCTTAACTTTCTGATCGAGATATTTTTCAACAAGCATGGTGTCGTCCGTTACATTTCCTTTTGAATCCGCGCGCATGCGGCTGTAGGCCTCCTGAATAACACTTCTGTCAAAGGTCTGCGGAGTCTGGATCATATAAAGGCTGCTCCTGTCAGGAGTGTCGATACCGAAGCCTTCCGCATCAACCACCTTAATGGTATCCTTGACCGGCATTCCAACAGTACACGCCTTATAACGTCTGGCAGCCGATATTGACGAAAGTATCATTGCATTGGTAACAAACGGTCTTGCACCGTCATGGATCATTATTATCTGGTTTCTCTCATCACAGGCCTTGATGCCATTTTCAACCGAATCGTAGCGTTCCTTACCGCCCGCAACTATCCTTCTTACTTTATTAAATGAAAACTTCTTTACGATCTCTTCACGCATAAAAGGGATGTCCTGCTGCCTCGTAACAAGGATTATCTCGTCAACAACGCTTGCTTCAAAGGTTCTTAAAGCATAATAAATGAGCGGCTTTCCGTCCACTTCAATAAACTGCTTTGCTTTGTCGCTTTTCATGCGGCTTCCGCTTCCTCCCGCAAGCACTATTGCAGATACCATATCTTAACCCCTCCGATCCACATTTTTTTATCTTTCTCCAATTTTAAGGTTTGGAACTGCATTCAGACTGTAGTCGTCCCTTACGCCGCGCATATACTCATAATATCCTGCTGCTCCTATCATTGCAGCATTATCCGTGCAATATATAAGAGAAGGGTTATAAAATGAAATGCCGCGCTTCTCAGCTTCTTCTCTCATATGTTCACGAAGGGAGCTGTTGGCAGCAACTCCGCCCGCAAGAGCAAGCTTGTTACAGCCGAAATCCACAGCAGCCTTTACCGCATGCTCTGTCAGAACCTCAATGACCGCTCTCTGGAAGGATGCCGCAACATCTGCGCGGTTTACTTCGATTCCCTTCATTTCACAGCTGTTGAGATAGTTCAGTACTGCTGATTTGATACCACTGAAAGAAAAATCATAAGGTGAGTCAGCAAATTTAGCCTTCGGGAACTCTATCGCTTCAGGATTTCCCTCCTTCGCAAGCTTATCCACCTTAGGACCTCCCGGATATCCGAGACCGATTGCACGGGCCACCTTGTCAAAGGCTTCTCCTGCCGCATCATCTCTGGTCCTTCCGATTATCTCGTATTTGCCGTAGTCAGTACATTTAACTATATGAGAGTGTCCGCCCGATGCCACAAGGCACATAAACGGCGGTTCAAGCTCCTTGTTCTCGATATAATTTGCAGAAATGTGTCCTTCTATATGATGCACGCCGACAAGCGGTATCTTCTTTGCATAGCTGATCGCCTTAGCTGCACCTACTCCGACAAGAAGCGGTCCCACAAGCCCCGGACCATAGGTCACTGCTATGGCTGTGATATCCTCCCAGACCATTCCGGCATCTGAAAGAGCCTTTCTGATGACCTGATTGATCTTCTCTATATGCTTTCTTGATGCTATCTCAGGAACAACTCCTCCATAAAGCGTATGGAGAGGAACCTGGGAATAGATAACATTTGATCTTACATCCCTTCCGTTTACCACTACCGCTGCCGCAGTCTCATCACATGATGATTCAATTCCAAGAATAACTACATCTTCCATTTTTCTTCCAATCTCTTTTATCTAATATACTAATATCCTACTCTCACTCATCAACGCTGAAAAGCTTTCTTCCGGTTCTCGCCTCGAAAAGCTCCTCAAGATTTCTCCCCTGATCTGCAGGGTCGATATCTACGTCACGCACATGATCCTTCCATTTGCTGCTTTCCGGCAGAAGGAAATATGCAGTATTATGCTGCAGCCATTCATACGCCATATCATACGCCGTTCTGCAGGACTTCATGTCCTTACCATGGATCGGATGATATTTAATAAGCTCCTCGCATATTATCACCATATCGCCCGTATTTCCTACGCGATATGAATCATATATCTTCCAGTTGTCCTCAGTATAGAGAGCCTTGTAGGTCTCGCCGCCGTAGGTAAATTCGTAATCACTGTCAGAACCGTTGACCTGATGAAAATGAAGCTCGTCCGCAGACTTAAGCGTTGCCTTCTCAGGCTTAAAATTCTCCAGCTCGATCCCCTGATCTGCCGAAGCCCCGGTGTCCTTTTCTTCATCAGCCTTTTTGCTGCCGCATCCGCAGAGAACAAGGCTGATAACCAGTAATACGAATAACACTTTTCTTTTCATGATAAGTGCCTCATTCTTCAAATTTCATTTCCTTGCTGATCCTGTCCTTACCGATCACCGTATTCGGAAATATCTCTCTGACAGCATCAAGGTACATTTTCGGTTTTGTTATGGAAGGAGAAAAATGAGTGAGCCAGAGTTCTCCGACTTCAGCCTCCTTCGCCATATTTGCGGCCTCGAACATAGTCATATGCTTCTTCGACTTTGCCTTCTCTAGAGTCTCCTCGTCGCCTTCGCCGTACATTCCTTCGCAGATAAAAAGGTCTGAACCCTTCGCCGCATTTACTATTGACTCTGTAGGTCTCGAATCTGTACAGTAGGTAACCTTAAGGCCCTTTCTGTCCTCTCCCATGACCATGTCGCTTGTAAATGTCTTTCCATCCACGGTAACACTTTCTCCGTTCTGGAGCACCTTCCAGTATGGAAGTGGTATCTCGAGTGCCTTTGCAGCCTCAGCATTAAAACGTCCCTTACGGTCAAGCTCAATGCTGTAACCATAACAAAGTATATTATGATTTACCTTAAATGCCTTAAGTCGCAGTCCGAACAGATTAAAGGTCTGCTCCGTTCCGCTTATCTCTATGAATTTAATAGAAAATGGCAGCTCCGGCGCGATCACCCTGAGCGAATTAACTACCTTCTCGATATTCTTCGGTCCGATCACTGTAAGCGGTTCTGAACGGTCAGCATTTCCCATGGCAAGAAGCAGTCCCGGAAGACCGCTGATATGATCCGCATGAAAATGAGTTATCATCAGCACATCGATATCCTTAAAGCTCCATCCCTGAAGCCTTGCGCTTATCTGAGTTGCCTCACCGCAGTCGATCATTACCGTATGTCCATTATACCTCACCATAAGTGAGGTTAAAAATCTATATGGGAGCGGCATCATTCCACCGGTTCCCAAAAGACAGATATCAAGCATATATTTATCTCCTGTTTTATTACTGTTTTAATATTCACCCGATCAGATTCAGAATAATCATAAATCCGTCAATCTCCATAGGTAAGTCCGTAACCTTTTTCCAGCCAGGCTTTTCCGGCCTGTATCTGATCGATCGATGAATACCATGGCATCGGGAGTCTTCCTCTGAAATCGCTGAGTCCGCAAAGAACATTTGCCACGCCCTGACCCTCGGAGCCCGGAAGATAGCACATTACGACACTGTCCCATTTATCGATGTGATCCTTGATAATAACATTTCTTCCCGCAACAATACATGCGACCACAGGTTTTCCGAGAGACTCAGCCTCCCTGATAGCTGCAGCGTTGCCTTCTAACCCAAGGTCTCCGCAAAGCTCCAGATCCTTCGTGTCTCCGATCCATTCCGCGTAAGCTTTCTCTCCCACAACAAGAAGCACCACATCCGCTTCCGATGCTCTGGATTTATCTGTAATTATTTCAATACCCTGATCTGCAGAAATACCTTCAAGGCCCTTTAAAATGGTTGTTACGCCATCATAGTAACTCTCTTCATTTCCGCACCATTCCATTGTCCAGCCGCCGCACTGGGCAACCTTATCATCTGCGGCCGGGCCTGTAATATAAACCTTGGCTCCTTTCTTGAACGGAAGGACCCTTCCTTCATTCTTGATAAGAACCAGACTTTCCTCAACCAGCTTTTCCGCCACAGCCCTGTATTCTGCAGAGCCTGTTTCTTCCTGCTCTGTAGTCATTTTTTCAAATAAAGGATCCTCCATGACGCCTGCATCAAGCTTAACCCGGATTATCCTGGTCACGGCATCATTTACTCTGTCCTCGGAAATGTCGCCTTCCTTCACTGCCTCAAGGATAATATCCTTTACTTCATCAAAGTAGTCCACCTCCATAAACATATCTATTCCGGCATTTACGGAAGTAACCACCTGCTCGTAATAGGTCTTTGGTGAAGTATTCTGAACTGAATTCCAGTCACTTACAACAAAGCCCTTAAAGCCCATTTCATTTTTCAGATACTGAATATATTCAGCATTTTCATGCATCTTTATTCCGTTTAAAGCAGAATGGCTGATCATAATCGTCTGAACACCTGTATCCACAAGCTGCTGATAAACCTCGAGAAGTTTACCTATCTCTTCGTCCGAAAGTTCAGCATTTCCTCTGTCAATAATACGTTCCACGTCAGATTTTTCGCCTGAACCATAGCTGACATTTCCATCACCTAAGAAATGTTTTGCGCATACTATGATACCGCCGTCCAAAAGACCCTTACAGTACGATGTGCTGAGCTCCTTAATCATTTCCAGATCCGAACTATAGCATTCATAGGTTCTGCCCCATCTCGGATCAACGGACTGAGCCACACATGGAGCATAATTCCAAAGCATATGGCATATCTTCGCCTCATCAGCAGTGATCCGTCCAACCTGATACATCAATTCAGGATCATTTGCCGCTCCCATACCAATGTTATGAGGAAAAATGACTGCATTTAATACACAGTACACACCATGAACATCGTCCTGTCCATAAATGAAGGGAATACCCGCCTCTGACTTTACAGCACCTTCCTGTAAACCATCTATCAATTGTCTCCATTCCTGACTTGAAACGGGTACCTTTTTTGACAAAACACCGCCGTAGCAGTTCTTCTCCATCATATCTTCGTTAACATTTATAACCTGAGGCAGTACCATCTGGGATGCTTTCTGCTCTAATGTAAGCGAAGCGACTATATCTTCTGCCGACATATCCTTATATTTAAGATACTTTTCACCGGCAGGCTCACTTGTTGAAGACGCGGTTATCTGACCGGAAGAATTCTTTCCGGCATTATCAGCATTTTCCTTTTTATCACCGCAGGAACTGAGAAGCAGCATACTTGCGACCAATATGTATCCCAGTTTCTTTTTGAACTTCTTCATATATACCCTTAAATACTTTTCCACTCCATTATAAGTGCATCCTCCACAGGAGCACTATAATAATTCTTTCTTCTGCTGAGTTCCGTAAAACCATATTTTTTATACAGACCGATGGCCGGAAGATTTCCGGCTCTGACTTCCAGAAGAATATTACTGCCGGCTTCATCCGGTCCGGCACAAGAGGCTGCACCGATCAGCATCTTCATAAGTTTATCTGCAAGTCCCATTCGTCGGAACCTTTCACCTACTGCAATACGCTGCAGTTCGACAACATCCAGCTTTGAATATATTATATATCCGGCAACAGAAGATTCACCATCACTTATGATATCGACGTCACAGTTCATTTGATCCGCCTGCGCTGTTTTTTCAGAAATACCCGGATATACAAAACCGGAAGCCTCCACAGGTTCGCCGTCTTCACCTATAACTATCAGATGATTGTAATCATATTTAAATGTATCCCTCAAAAGCTCCGATGACCATGCATCGCTGAAGATTTCCCTCTCAAGCTCTGCAATCTGTTCTAATACAGCGGTTTTCATTTCATCTCATCCTTAACTCGCTCGGCCTGTGATTTTCTGAGATACTCAGGAGCAAAGTCATCCGAAACCATTCCTCTGCCTGCTTCAAAATACAGCTTTCCAAGAAGTGCTATCGAAGCTCCTCTCTGTCTTTCGCTGTGAACAGGTGCAAAACTGAATGGAACCCTCAGCTCTCTCTCTGAAAGAGCATTCTTAACAACAGAGATACCGTCGCCAACAAATATAACCTCACGTCCCAGCTCTTCCAGCTTATCCAGAAGTTCATTTACCGGCAGAGCTGTTTCCTGAATAACTGTTTCTATCACTGTATATACAGCGTTTTCATCCGCCGCACCATTTGTCGGAAAATCACCTTCGGATTCTTCCTGTTCAGAGGAAATAGTCTTTATAATATCGCTGTCCTTAAGCTTCACATTATAGGCTCCGGCATATACTTCATTTCTTCTTGCATCCATCACTGACACAATAAGTCTTTTATCGCCCGCAAGATTATATGCAAGTCCCTCCAGTGTCGGAACAGCTACCACCGGAATATCCAGTGCAAGAGCAAGTCCTTTTGCGGTTGCCGCACCGATCCTGAGTCCTGTAAAGGAACCCGGTCCGGAAGCGATTGCTACTGCTGTAAGCTCTGAAGGCTCCACACCTACTGTGTCCAGCATTTTATCTATCATCGGAAGAAGTGTTTCCGAATGTGTTCTCTTATTATTAATGGTAAATTCAGCCATCAGTATATCGTCCGCTGCCAGAGCAACCGACGCTGTCATGCCTGAACTGTCAATTCCAAGTATCTTCATCTAAATTTTCTACCTCGCTATATTTATGATGGGCTGTATCTTCCACAACCCCGGAAACCCGATACACGACTATATCCTGTCAGAAAAAATGCCTATATTCATGAAATTTGTATCATCCTGTAATCAAAGCCCTTTTCTCTGTCTTTTTTTATCTCGATTCTGACAGCATCCTTTGGAATAATATCTTCAATAAGCACCGACCACTCAATAAGGCATACGCCGTCTCCCGAATCCACCTTATCGAAATATCCGACCTCCTCCATCTCGTCATCCGAACCGATTCTATACACATCAAAATGATAGAGCGGCAGTCTGCCTTCATCATACTCTTTTAAAATTGTAAATGTAGGACTGACTATAGGCTCGGCTATTCCAAGTCCCGCTCCAAAGCCCTGGGCAAATACTGTCTTGCCCACTCCCAGGTCTCCGTTAAGACAGAACACCTGACCGGCAACAGCATTTTCAGCTATTTTTTTTGCAAATTCAAAGGTCTCCTTCTCGCTGAAGGTTTCGACTATCTTATCCATACTATGCTCCATTTATAATTTAGTTGCTCCGGACATCGCTGTATATCAATCTAATACTTTTGACCGCTTACCTGCTTGCGGATATGGTTTTATAATACAGGACTACTGTATTGAACTGAGATACTGCTTCAGCTTGCCTGACAGTCTCGGTCTGTATTCCTTGGTGTACTGAACAAGGCGTGAAAGCACGATAGCTTTATCCTCACCCAGCTCCGTTATCGGAATAACAAATGCATGATACGGACTTGTATAAACCGCCACCATGCTTCCTGAGGCTCTGAGTCTGTAAATATTATTCCACTCCAGCTCCTGACTTTCCTCTCCCAGAGATATCTTCAGATTCTCCGGTCTGAATTCATATGTGACCGGCGCCTTGTAGGACGGATTAGTCTGCAGCTGCTTTTTAGCCTTTGCGATAAGCGTAAGAGGATTTGCCACAAGACATATTACTGCAACCGCTCCAAAAAGAAGCGTATTTCTGAGAACCGGATTCTCACTCATAAGATTCCATATCAGAAATGCAAGTCCTCCCAGTCCGAGAAATATACTCATGATTCCTGAGAATTTACTGTAATAGGACCTCAGGACAAAGTCCGTCAGCGCCTTTTTATTCATATTTACCGTAATTGATTTAGCTGTTGGTTTAATTGCTTCTTCCATTTGACTTTTATTTTCCTGTATATATTTTATTCTTCTATGATATATTCATCATATCCTACAAATCAAGCTTGATCTCTGTACCGTCAGGCTCAAATCGTCTGTATTTGATTCCGGTCAGATCAAACATCTTTTTCGACGCAAGGGTGCTGTCCGTACCATGATACTTATCTGAGCCGTAAATGATTTCCTTGATTCCGCTCTGTATTATAGCCTTGGCGCATTCATTGCACGGAAAAAGTGTGACATACAGGCGGGCATCCTTAAAGTTTCTTGAGCCTCTGTAATTAAGGATTGCATTCAGCTCCGCATGGCACACAAACATATATTTGCTTTCAAGCGCAGCGCCATCTCTTCCCCAAGGCATATCATCATCTTCGCAGCCCTGCGGCATGCCGTTATAGCCGACAGACAGTATCCTGTTGTCAGGGCCGACAATGCACGCTCCAACCTGAGTATTCGGATCCTTGCTCCTTTCGGCCGAAAGCATGGCTATTCCCATAAAATACTGATCCCAACTGATATAATCATTTCTCTTCACGTTTCGACCTCCTCTTATAACTGTTTATATTCCCATAAGATACCGGAGGAACTTTAGTCCCTCAGGATTATGAGATGCGGAGTTTGCTTCTCATAATATCGAAATATCCACTTCTACCCAGCATATAGCTTAATCATCTGCCATTATATGACATTATTAAAATTGTTTCAACAAATAAAAGAAAACGCCGGAAGCTTCTCAACACCCTGGAAGCCTCCGGCATTTTTAATCACGTTATTATATTATTTATTTGTCGCCAAGTTCAAACTTGTCATGGATAGCGTTCATAGCTCTCTCTGTGTTCTTAACATCGATAAGAACTGTTACTCTGATCTCAGATGTAGAGATCATTCTGATGTTGATATTCTCATCATAAAGTGCCTCGAACATCTTAGCTGCAACGCCTGCATTTGTCTGCATTCCTGCACCAACGATAGAAACCTTTGCAACATCCTTGTTAACATCTACAGATTCGCACTGCATGATATCGCTTATGATCTTTGCTGCCTCATCAGCATCATCATCAGAACATGTAAATGAAATATCCTTTGTTCCGTGACGTCCAACTGACTGAAGTATCATATCTACATTTATATTCTTCTTTGCAAGAGCGTTGAAAAGCTTAAATGCAACACCCGGCTCATCCTTAAGACCTACAACTGCAACTCTTGCAGCGTCCGGATCAGCTGCAACACCACTAACGATCATCTTCTCCATCTTTGTATCCTCCTTAACGACGGTTCCTTCATTATTATTCAAGCTTGAACGAACTACAAGCTGTACACCGAATTTCTTGGCAAGTTCCACTGATCTGTTGTGAAGAACGCCTGCACCGAGAGTAGCAAGCTCGAGCATCTCATCATAAGTAACTGTGTCAAGCTTTCTGGCATTCTTAACCTTTCTAGGATCAGCTGTATATACACCATCAACGTCTGTATAGATCTCGCATTTATCAGCATGAAGAGCAGCCGCAAGTGCAACAGCAGTTGTATCGGAACCGCCTCTTCCGAGAGTGGTATAATCATCATATTTATTTATGCCCTGGAAACCTGTGATAATGACTATTTTTCTCTGCTCGAGTTCATTTCTGATTCTCTCTACATCGATTCTCTTAAGTCTTGCATTTCCGTAAACAGAAGTTGTATGCATTGCAACCTGGAATGCATTAAGTGAAATAGCCGGTACTCCGAGCTTGTTCATAGCCATAGCCATAAGTGCTACTGACATCTGCTCACCTATTGTGTAGAGCATATCCATCTCTCTCTTAGGCGGATTCTCATTGATATCCTTAGCCATATCGATAAGCTCATCGGTATATTTGCCCATAGCTGACAGAACGACAACCACGTCATTTCCCTTCTTGTACTCTTCGATACATCTGTTGGCTACATTATAGATTCTTTCTTTGTTGGCAACCGATGTGCCACCAAATTTCTTTACCACTAACATAGTGTACGCCTCCGTAAAATTTTAACATCTTTATACTAACCGCTTCCGGAATCCGGAAACGTGTACTTCATAATTATTCAGCAATTCTGATGGTTGTCTGAACAGTGTAAGCGCTGAGAAGCTCAGCAAGCTTTTCGTGTGAATACTCATTTGCAGTAACAAATGCAGTCTCACCCTCTAACGGCTCGATAAACTGAACATCGCCGAAGGCCTTCTTCAGCTCGTCATCCTTACCGGTTGCCTTAAGTCTAACAAAATACTTTGAGTTAAATGAAGCCATGTCGCCGAGACTGACCTTCTCAGTATCCCAGGTAATAGCAATATTCTTGTTGCCGTTCTTAGCAATCTCAACCACATCGGAAACAACTGCACTTGCAGTTGGAAGAGAGCCTGCGCCCTTTCCGTAGAACATAACATTTCCGAGCAGGTCGCCGTGGAGATTAACTGCGTTGTATACTCCGTCAACATCCTTAAGAGTATGCTCATCACCGAGCATGAAAGGTGCTACCATCGCATAAACCTTTCCTTCCTTCTTCTTCATAAGGCCGAGAAGCTTTAACGGAAGTCCGCTCTTATTTGAATAGTAGATGTCTTCCTTGGTGATATGGCTTATACCCTCTGTAGAGATATCCTCGAAATCAACCTGCTTTCCTGTGATAAGGGAAGTAAGGATTGCGATCTTACGGCATGCATCATATCCCTCAACGTCAGCCTCAGGATTTCTCTCTGCATAGCCCTTCTCCTGAGCAGTCTTAAGAACCTCATCAAATGAAAGTCCTTCCTTGCTCATCTTTGTAAGGATATAGTTTGTAGTACCATTAAGGATACCTGCGATGCTGTCAAAATTGTCAGCTGTGAGCGATTCATTTATTGCTCTGATCACAGGAATACCACCGCCTACAGACGCCTCGAAAAGGAATGATACATTATTCTCTTTAGCAAGTGCAAGTATTTCTGCGCCGTACTTTGCAACAAGCTCCTTGTTGGAGGTGCAGACAGACTTGCCTCTGGTAATGGCTCTTCTTACAAATGTATTTGCCGGCTCGATGCCGCCCATTACCTCAACAACACAATTTACTTCATCATCATTAAGGATGATGTCAATGTCATGAACAAGAACTTTCTCCACCGGATTTCCAGGGAACTCTCTAAGGTCAAGTACATACTTGACATTTATATCATCACCGGCGAACTTCTTCAGAACGTTCGCATTATCATTTATTACCTTGTACACTCCGGAACCAACTGTACCGAAGCCAAGAATTGCGACATTAAACATTTACTCTTATACCTCACTCTCGTTTACTGCTTTACTTCTGATGTCTGCGAGATCATTTTCAGATATGCGTTGATGAAAGGATCTATGCCTCCGTCAAGCACTCTTGCCGCATCGCCAACCTCGCAGGATGTTCTGTGGTCTTTGACCAGAGTATATGGCTGAAGAACATAGGACCTGATCTGGCTTCCAAAGCCATTGTCAGCGACCTCGCCCCTGATACCGGACATCTTCTCCATATTCTCCTGCTGCTTCATCATGAAGAGCTTGGTCTTAAGCATCTTCATAGCTTTATCTTTATTCATGTGCTGTGACCTTTCATTCTGGCACTGCACAACGATACCTGTAGGAAGATGTGTTATCCTTACAGCGGAAGAGGTCTTGTTGATATGCTGACCGCCCGCACCGCTGGATCTGTAGGTATCCACCTTGAGATCGTCATCTCTGATCTCGATCTCGATAGTATCATCTACCTCAGGCATAACATCCACAGAACAAAATGATGTCTGTCTCTTTCCGTTAGCATTAAACGGAGATATCCTGACAAGTCTGTGTATTCCATGCTCGGACTTTAAATATCCATATGCATGATAGCCGTTCACCTGAAATGTAACTGATTTGATTCCGGCTTCATCTCCGGGCTGGTTATCGAACTCTTCAACAGAAAAGCCTTTATCATTTGCCCATCTGAGATACATACGGTAAAGCATTGAAACCCAGTCGCAGGACTCGGTTCCGCCGGCACCGGAATGTATGGTTACAACGGCGTTATTTGTATCAAATTCTCCGGAAAGAAGAGTCTCTATCCTGAAGGCTTCAAATTTCTTCTTGAAATCCTCAAGGCTTTCTCCAGCCTCCTCAACGAGGTCGTCATCATCTTCTTCCTCGGCCATTTCGATCATTACTTCGATATCGTCAAATGAAGTCTGTATCGCTTCAAATTCAGCTATGGTATCCTTAAGGTTCTTCATTTCCTTCATGATGCGGTTGCTGCTTTCGACATCATTCCAGAAGTTCTGGTCCTCCATAGCTATAGAAAGCTCTTTTATCCTTGCCTCTTTACCGGCAATGTCAAAGTGAATCCCTCACTTCAAGCAGTGGCTTTCTGTATTCGTTCAATGTAAACTTGTACTGATCAAGTTCAAGCACTACTCTCACCACCTTCTATTATGGGTCTGAATCAATTTTATATAGTGTCGGCGATATCCGGGCACGTACCCTCGGGAACTTCGCTTGTGTACTTTTTTACTGCTGTGCACCTCCCAGCTGCCTCCGCATGCCGCATATGCTGTGCCGCTTCGCGGCCCATCATCTCCGTCATGCTTCGCGACTGCCCACCTATTCGGCGGTCAGTCAGGCGCAATAATTGCTTCGCAATTATTGCTGGGCTCCGTGGCAATACTTATACTTCTTTCCGCTGCCGCAAGGACATGGATCATTACGTCCGACCTTTGCATCCTTTCTCTTAACAGGCTCCTTCTTGGTTGTTGTATCCTTGTTGGTTCCTGTTACCTTGGCAACCTCTTCACGTTCAGCCTTTTCCTCTATCTTAACATGCATGATAAGTCTTGAGATGTCTTCCTTGATAGAATTGGTCATCTCGTTGAACATATCATATCCGGCCATCTTGTACTCAACAAGCGGATCTCTCGAACCGTATGACTGAAGACCGATACCCTGACGGAGCTGGTCCATATCATCGATATTGTCCATCCACTTTCTGTCTACAACCTTGAGAAGGAATACTCTCTCCATCTCACGCATTGTTTCCGGATTAGGAAATTCTGCTTCCTTAGCTTCGTAAAGCTTTGCAGCCTCATCCTTAAGTCTCTGCTTGAAGAGTGCCGCGCTTCCCTTCTTCTTCTCATCCTCATTTAAGGTGATAGGCTGAAGAGGGATGATCGGGCGAAGTGTATCATTGAGTTCCTTGAGATCCCACTCTGATGGGTCGATCTCATTTGAAGCAACCATATCTACGTAACGTCCGACTGTATCCTGAACCATTCCAAAAATGGTATCTCTCATGTTCTCGCCGTCAAGAACCTTTCTTCTCTCTGCGTAGATGACTTCTCTCTGCTCATTATTAACTTCATCATACTCAAGAAGATTCTTTCTGATGGCAAAGTTGTTTGACTCGATCTTTCTCTGTGCCTTCTCGATGAATCTTGTAATAGTCTTATGCTGTATCTCTTCTCCCTCAGGGATCCTTAAGGCATCATAAACCTTGATAACCTTCTCTGAACCGAAAAGTCTCATAAGGTCATCCTGAAGTGAAAGGTAGAATTTAGAATATCCAGGGTCTCCCTGACGTCCTGAACGTCCACGGAGCTGGTTGTCGATACGTCTTGACTCATGTCTCTCTGTACCGATTACCATAAGACCGCCGAGCTCTGCAACACCTTCACCGAGCTTAATATCAGTACCACGTCCTGCCATGTTGGTAGCGATGGTAACAGCACCCCTCTGTCCTGCATCAGCGATGATCTCAGCCTCCATCTCATGGAACTTGGCGTTGAGGACCTTATGCTGGATGCCTCTCTTCTGAAGAAGTGCGCTTATCTCTTCTGATGAATCGATATTTACAGTACCTACAAGTACAGGCTGGCCCTTCTGATTTGCCTCGTAAACCTGCTCAACGATAGCATTGAGTTTCTCCTTCTTGGTCTTATAAACCGCATCATCTTCATCTATTCTCGCGATAGGAAGGTTTGTAGGAACAACTACAACGTCCATTCCGTAAATCTCACGGAACTCTTCCTCCTCAGTCTGGGCAGTACCTGTCATACCTGCCTTCTTGTCATATTTATTGAAGAAGTTCTGGAAAGTAATGGTTGCAAGAGTCTTACTCTCACGCTTAACCTTAACATTTTCCTTTGCTTCGATTGCCTGATGGAGACCGTCACTGAAACGTCTTCCCGGCATTATACGTCCTGTAAAGCTGTCGACGATAAGAACCTGATCATCCTTAACAACGTAATCCTGATCCCTGTGCATAAGAGCATGCGCACGGAGTGCAAGGATGATAGTATGCTGGATCTCAAGGTTTTCAGGATCTGCAAGGTTCTTGATATGGAAGAACTGCTCAACTTCCTTGACACCCTGAGCTGTAAGAACAACATACTTGTCCTTCTCATTTACAAGATAGTCGCCGTCCTCCTGAATCTCAGTTCCCATGATCGCATCAAATTTGCTGATCTCGGTTGAGGCGGTACCTCTCTCCATTCTTCTTGCGAGGTAATCGCACATCTTGTATATATCTGTAGACTTTCCGCTCTGTCCGGAAATGATGAGCGGTGTACGTGCCTCATCGATAAGGATAGAGTCGATCTCATCGATGATACAGTAATGAAGTCCTCTCTGAACAAGTCTTTCCTTGTAGATTACCATGTTGTCACGAAGGTAATCAAAACCAAGCTCGTTATTGGTAATATATGTAATATCGCACTTATATGCTTCTCTTCTGTCGTCATTTGAATCAGAGTTAAGGATAACTCCGACTGTAAGTCCCAGGAATCTGTGAACAGAACCCATCCACTCGGCATCACGCTTTGCAAGGTAATCATTTACCGTAACGATATGTACGCCCTTGCCTTCAAGTGCGTTAAGATATGCAGGAAGTGTGGAAACAAGCGTTTTACCTTCACCTGTTCTCATCTCTGCAATACGTCCCTGATGGAGAAGAACACCACCGACAAGCTGAACACGGAAATGCTTCATACCAAGCACACGGAAAGCAGCCTCTCTTACAGTGGCAAACGCTTCAACAAGGATATCATCAAGAGTTTCCCCCTTCTTAAGTCTTTCCTTAAATTCGTCTGTCTTTGCCTTCAGCTCTTCATCCGAAAGCTTCTGCATTGACTCATCCAATGCTTCGATTTTATCAACAATAGGGTAAATTCTTTTTAATTCCTTGTCACTGTGGGTGCCAAAGATTTTTTCACCAAGACCCATTTTAATCCTCCAAATGTTTTATTTGAAGCTCTGAAATGCCGAAAAACATACGCTGTTTTTAGACTTTTCTTTAGCTACAGTAATCTTATCATAACCCCTAATATAACATTAAGTATTCAAGTAGGCAAATAGTTTTTAAAAATTTTTACTTGCTGCGTCGAAAGATATCCGGACGGGCAGTCTTTTACAGCAGAAAAAAAGCCTTCACCACCAGGGTGTCTTCCGTTTAAGCGGAGCCCCTTACGATGAAGGCTTTGATGATCAGTCGTTTTTATGATAAGCAAATCTTTGATATTTTGCGAGTTCCTCAACATAGAGCTTACCGAGTTCTGAGAGAGAAACACCTTTTCTTTTAATATAGCCTATGGTCATTTTCTCCGACTCCTTAAGCGGAACAGCCTTATAAGCATCTCCGTTAAGATCCTCACTTATGATTCCGGAGCAGAGTGTAAAGCCATATAAGCCAATCATGAGGTTAAGCATCGTCGCACGGTCATTTGCACGGATGAGACGCTTATACTCATATGAGCTGAGCTGCTCCTCTGCCAGGAACAGTGAGCCGTGAATACCCTGATCAAATGACAGACACGGATAATCATCCAGTTCCTCTATGGATATCTCCGACTTTTCCGCAAGCGGATGATCCTTCCAGAGATAGACAAATGTGTCGCAGTCGAAGAGCGGTATGAATTCAAGGCCGTTTTCATAGAAGATCTTCTCGAGCACCTTGCGGTTGAACTCATTTTCATAAAGTACTCCGACCTCGCTCTTGAAGAATTTTACATTCTCGATAACTTCCTCAGTCCTTGACTCATGTATCGCAAATTCGTAATTATCCAGTCCGTATTCATTTACAACCTCTACAAAGGCCTTAACCGCAAATGAATAATGCTGTGTTGATACGCCGAACTTCTGTCTGACCGTTTTATTGATAAATCTGTCCTGAAGGAGATTGTACTGATCAAGGACCTGTCTTGCGTAACTCATGAATTCCTCGCCCTCAGGAGTTATCACGATGCCTCTGTTAGATCTGACGAAAACGTCAAATCCTATCTCTTCCTCCAGTTCCTTAACCGAACCTGACAGGCTGGGCTGGGAAATGAAAAGCCTTTTTGCCGCTTCATTTATCGATCCGCAATCCGCAATGGTGATCGCATATTTTAGCTGCTGAAGTGTCATATTTCCTACCTCTTCTCTTTCTCTTCCCGAAGTTAAAGGATCTCCTGCCCTTTAATCTTACTCAGCAAAAAGTGCTGTTGATAAATATCTGTCTCCTGAATCCGGAAGAAGTGCAACTATTGTCTTACCCTTATTCTCCGGTCTCTTTGCAAGCTCAGTTGCAGCGTAAAGAGCTGCGCCTGAAGAGATACCTACGAGAAGTCCCTCATTTCTTGCTATCTTTCTGCCTGTTTCAAATGCATTCTCATTTGATACCGGAATAACCTCATCATAGATCTTTGTATCAAGTGTGTCAGGAACAAAGCCTGCGCCAATACCCTGGATCTTGTGAGCTCCCGCTCTTCCCTGTGAAAGTACAGGGCTGTCTGCAGGCTCGACTGCTACTATCTTAACGTTTGGATTCTTCTCCTTAAGATACTGGCCTACACCTGTGATGGTTCCGCCTGTACCTACACCTGCTACGAATATATCAACCTGTCCGTCTGTATCCTCCCAGATCTCAGGACCTGTTGTTGCCTTATGTGTTGCAGGATTTGCAGGGTTTACGAACTGACCTACAATGATAGATCCCTCAATCTCTTTATTGAGCTCCTCTGCCTTTGCGATAGCTCCCTTCATACCCTTGCTTCCTTCTGTAAGTACGAGCTCTGCACCGTATGCCTTCATGAGAGTTCTTCTCTCAACGCTCATCGTCTCAGGAAGAGTGATGATAACCTTGTATCCCTTTGCTGCTGCTATAGCTGCGATACCGATACCTGTATTTCCTGATGTCGGCTCGATAAGGGTTGCTCCCGGCTTGATGATTCCTCTTGCCTCGGCATCCTCGATCATTCCGAGTGCGATACGGTCCTTAACGCTTCCTGCAGGGTTGAAAAGCTCAAGCTTTGCAAGTATTCTTGCTCCCTCTGCATTTTCATTCTTCTGATACTTCTTAACCTCAAGTAAAGGTGTCTTTCCAATAAGCTCTGATGCGCTTTCATAAATTCTTGCCATGTCTTTATCCTCCCATTTCTAAAAATGTATTTTGTTATCAGTTTCTCCGGCACATTTTTCTTTTTTATCAGTGCCTTTTGTTTATCATGGGTTCATTATAGCCAAAACCTATATAAAGTGTTAATTCTTTAATCCTTTAATCTGTTATAGCATTTACCTATAACCACATCAAGTATAAATTTGGATTATTTTTCATAAAAAATACTCCCTTCGCCGGTCATCCCGGCAAAGAGAGTATATATGGAAGGGATTTTATCTGCTCATATAAAGTTCGTAGTACGCGCCCTTCTTCGCCATCAGCTCATCATGGGTGCCTGCCTCAACGATACCGCCCTGATCTATGTACATTATCTTGTCACAGTTACGGATGGTTGAAAGCCTGTGCGCGATGATAAATGAAGTCCGCCCCTTAAGCATATTGTCGAGGCCTGTCTGGAGCGCTTTCTCGGTACGTACGTCTATGCTGGAGGTCGCCTCGTCGAGTATAAGTATCTTCGGATCCGAAAGTACCGTCCTTGCAAATGAAAGCAGCTGCTTCTCGCCCTCGCTGAGTGTACCGCCCCTTTCCTTTACCTCGGTCTGATAGCCGTCCTTCATCCTGCCTATAAATTCATCGGCACATACAGTCTCGGCTGCCTTACGTATCTCTTCAGCGTCCGCATCCAGTCTGCCGTATCTGATATTATCCTCAACAGTTCCGGAGAAGACAAAGCTGTCCTGCATCATTATACCCATCTGGCTTCTCAGCGACTTGAGCGTCACCTTGGAGATGTCCTGTCCGTCAATAAGTATCCTTCCGGAATTAACATTATAGAATCTGGAGATAAGATTTACTATGGTACTCTTTCCTGCGCCCGTAGGTCCTACAAGTGCAACGCTTTCTCCGGCCTTAACCTTAAAGGAAACATTCTTAAGTACCATGCCTCCTTTTCTCTTAAGCACACCGCTGCCAAAGGAAGCTCCCGATTCTTTACCCATCTTATTATCTGTATTATTTTCTGATCCGTTTTCATCCTCTTCATTTTCATATGCAAAGAAGACATTTTCAAATGTAACATCACCCTTGACCGGCTGCATATTTACAGCATCCTCTGCATCTCTTACGCTGACCGGTTCATCGATCGTCTCAAAGATTCTCTCAAGGTAAGCCACATTATTGATAAAATTATTGAAGATATTTCCGAGGTTCATGATCGGCTGCCAGAAATATGATGCATAGCCAGATACAGCCACTATCGTTCCGAGAGATTTATTGCCGTTTCCGAAGATGAAAAGTCCGAAGAAGAAGATAGCCGCCCTGACAAATACAGAGATACTGTCAATCCCCGGCCATACAAGGTTTGAGTACTTGACAGCCGTATGCCAGGTCTTCCTGCAGTCACCGGAAAGCTCTCTGAAGATCTCTGTATTCTCGTCCTCACGAGCAAATATCTGGGTGATCTTCGCGCCGACTATATTTTCCTGAAGATATGCATTCAGGTTGGAATTCTTGTTGGAAACCGCCTGCCACGCCTTCCTCTGCTTATTCTTGATCCAGAACATGAATACAGCGAGAAATGGCACGCCGCACATAACAACTAGCGCAAGCTGAACATCCGCCATAAACATGAAGATTATGATGAATACAAGGTTAAAGCCCTCAAGGACTATATTTATAAGTCCGTTCGACAGCATATCCGACACCGAATTCACGTAATTTACCACTCTTATAAGTATCTTACCGTGCGGCCTGTTGTCGTAATATTCAAAAGGAAGCTCCTGAAGATGTCCGAAGAGATCCTTTCTTATATCATAAATGATGTTCTGGCTCACATTTACCATTATCCTGCTTCTTATAGTCGTAAATATCACGCTCACAAGATAGAGGCATGCCATAAGAATTGCAAGAGTCATAAGCAGCCTTACATTCTTGTCCGGAACAGCCTTATCAAGCGCCCTCTTCGTAACCAGCGGTGCAAGATATCCGAAGGCGCCTCCGATACCGCTTAAAATGAGGGCGAGCACCATCACTCTTATGTATTTTTTAATGTAAACAGACGCGCGGATCAGATGCTTTATATTAAAAGCCTCTACCAGCTCTTCGTCCTGTTTGTAAGTATTTTTAGCCATTTTTACGCCTCACCTGTCTGCAGCTTTACAAGCTCGCTGTAGTATCCTTTAGCAGCAACAAGCTCATCATGAGTTCCTTCTTCAACTATCCTTCCGTCTCGAAGTATGAGTATCCTGTCAGCCGTTCTCGCTGTTGATATTCTCTGCGCGATAATGATCTTCGTGGTACTGTAATCCAGATTCTGCAGTGCCTCCTGGATATGCTTCTCCGTCTCAAGATCGACCGCGGAAGTCGTGTCATCAAGTATCAGTATTGAAGGCCGGACCGCAAGAGCCCTTGCGAGAGAAATTCTCTGCTTCTGTCCTCCGGAAAGTCCCACGCCTCTTTCGCCGACGATAGTATCATAGCCGTCCGGCATTTTTGAGATGAAATCATCCGCTGCGGAATATTTCGCAAACTTTATAACATCACTCAGCTTTATCGTTCCGTCACCATAGGCGATATTTCCTTCTATGGTATCCGAATACAGAAGTACATCCTGAGTCGCAAGTCCGATATTTCTTCTGAGGTCCTTTAGCTTATAGTCTGAAACCCTTCGTCCGTCTATCAGAACCTCTCCGGCGGTTGCCTCGAAGAATCTCGGGATAAGATTTATAAGTGTGGTCTTTCCGCAGCCGGTCTCCCCCATTATAGCGACCGTTTCTCCCGCCGCAGCCTTAAATGAAATGTCATAAAGCACCGGTATGGTTCCGTCATCATATTTAAATGAAACATTCCTAAACTCTATCTCTCCGTCAAATCTTCCCGGATGACTTACAGCATCCTCGGCATCCCTGATGGAAGGCTCGGCGTAGTATATCTCCATTACCTTATCTGAAGCCGCAGAAAATCTCTGGAATTCATTCATGATATTTCCCATCATACGCATCGGATTGGATATTGCCCATATAAGACCTGAAAATGCAACATATTCGCCCATTGTAAGCTCGTCATGGATAAGGAAGAGTCCGCCCACCGCAAGCATTACTACAGGCATCAGATTTGCAATGCTTTCTACATAAGGAAAGAACTTTATCCAGACAAGTCCGGTCTTCTTGTTGGTCTCTCTGTAATCAGTATTTGCCTTATCGAATTTTTCTATCTCATATTCTTCCCTTGCAAATGCCTTTACCACCCTGTTGCCGGCTATATTTTCCTGAGCTATCGTATTCAGCCCCGAAAGCTTCTCGCGAAGAAGAGCATGAAGAGGTGCTACCTTCTTCTTAAAAAGGTAAATGATCATAAAGACGAAAGGTGATATCGCCAGAAGTGAAAGTGCCATCTTCCAGTTAATAAATATGAAGTATACCGCAACCGCAAAGAACAGCGAAAATGACTCTATGACAACCCTGACAACCCATGCAGTCATATGTCTTACTGCATCAAGATCTCCGGTCACTCTGGTCATCAGGTCACCTGTTCTGTAGGTACTGTAAAATGTCATGTCCTGCCTCTCAAGCTTATTAAAGAGAAAGTTTCTTACACGGAAGAGAACCTTCTGCGAAACATGCTCATAAGCCATACAGTCCGCATAAACCACAATGGTTCGAAGAACAGTAAGTCCCACCATCAGTACCAGCAGCTTAAAGAAAAGATCCTTATGAAGCTCCAGATTCTCTCTTGCATTTTCTCCGCTCAAAAATGTATCCACTATCCTTCCGGAAAAATACGGTACCGTAAGCTGCATCACATTGTAGAGAACTGTTCCGAACATAGCCGCTATATAAAGCGCATGGCAGCCCTCGGCATTCTCCCACATCCACGCAAGCTTCGTCTTAGGATATTTTTTTTCTTTCCCGTTTTTCATACTATACTCCTCTAAACCGGTACTTATAGAATTGGTTTCCCGATATTTTTCGAAAGTTAGAGTAGCATTCAGTATAAAAATATACTATAATCCATTTGCATAATAATTGAACAAATCTATCCACACAAATTTGACACAATCTGGACTTTATCCTTAAAAACACTCAAAAACTGACAGTTTATATATAAAAATCATTTTCAGGGAGAATATAATGGACCTTTTTGAATACAGCGACATACTTAATTCGCCGGTAGAGGCCTTCTACTGTGCAGATACATCCACGAAGCTTCCGGTACGCTCGCACTGGCATTATTTTGTAGAAATGCTTTATATAGAAGAAGGCAGCATCACTGTGAATTTTAACAACCTTTCGTACACTCTGTCGAAAGGCGACATGATGATTATTCCGCCGCAGACCGTTCATTCGATATATCAGAGTACTCCGGTGCCCTTCCGATATATCTGCATCAAGTTCAATGCCAGGAGAATACAGTTCATGGACAGCTACATCCCGGATACCTCGGCACTCCTTGCCTATATCGCCGGTCTGAAGGAGCCTCATTATATCTTTAACGACAGTGATTTTGAAGACGGACTCCTTAAAGGCTTCTTCGAGAAAATACTATCCGAGGTAAGATCCAGGGAATACGGCTACTACAACTACATTTATAACAGGATCACCGGACTCCTGCTTCAGATCATAAGAAAATGGTACAATTCCGGAATTCCTCTCAGCAAGGAGGATATCGCAAATACAGACAGCAGTCTTCTCCACGAGGCGCTGATCTACATAGACAAACATTCAAATGAAAATATCAGCATCGACCACCTTGCGAAGCTCTCGAATATGAGCTATTCATATTTTGCCAAGCAGTTCCGCATGAAATATGGTCAGAGCTGCAAGCAGTATATCGAGTTCATAAGGCTGAGCAAGGCGGAGAACCTGCTGCTCTTCACAAACTATGACCTTAGCTATATAGCAAATGAAACCGGCTTCTCCGACTGCAGCCACCTGATCAGATGCTTCAAGAAAAAATATGATATAACACCTAAACAGTTCCGGAAATCACATGGTATGTAGTATTCCGGCAAAATAAAAGCCTGTAAGACGGAAGTGTTGTGAATTTGCCATTCACAGCTCCTGCCTCACAGGCTTTTATTAATTATTCTAAATTTATCTGGCTATAAGCTTACAGATCTACCTTTGGAAGTCCTGCAAAGCTCTGCTCAAGCTCTTCATCTGTAGGGATGTAATCGCTCATAACGCCATCATTAAACTTCTGATATGCAACCATATCAAAATATCCTGTTCCAGTAAGTCCGAATACAATAGTCTTCTCTTCACCGGTCTCCTTGCACTTAAGTGCCTCATCGATAGCTACTCTTATAGCGTGGCTTGATTCAGGAGCAGGAAGGATTCCTTCAACTCTTGCAAACTGAGTAGCAGCATCAAATACTGCTGTCTGCTCTACGCTTCTTGCCTCCATTAAGCCATCATGGTAAAGCTGTGAAAGGATAGGGCTCATTCCATGATATCTGAGACCTCCGGCATGATTTGCAGAAGGTATGAAGTTACTTCCAAGAGTATACATTTTAGCAAGAGGACATACCTTTCCTGTATCACAGAAGTCGTATGCAAATTTACCTCTTGTAAAGCTTGGGCATGATGCCGGCTCAACAGCAATTATCTGATACTGATTCTCTCCTCTGAGCATTTCTCCGATAAATGGAGATACAAGTCCGCCGAGGTTTGAACCACCGCCCGCACATCCGATAATCATATCCGGCTTAATGTTATACTTATCAAGAGCAGCCTTTGTCTCAAGTCCGATAACTGTCTGATGAAGAAGTACCTGATTAAGTACGCTTCCGAGAACATATCTGTATCCGTCAAGCTTAGTCTCAGCCTCAACTGCTTCTGAGATAGCACATCCAAGGCTTCCGGTTGTTCCAGGATGCTCTGCAAGTATCTTTCTTCCGACCTCTGTTGTATCACTCGGAGAAGGAGTTACTGTTGCTCCGTAGGTTCTCATCACTTCTCTTCTGAAAGGCTTCTGCTCATATGAAACCTTAACCATATATACTCTGCAGTCAAGCCCGAAATATGCGCATGCCATTGAAAGTGCTGTTCCCCACTGACCTGCACCGGTCTCTGTGGTAACACCCTTAAGCCCCTGCTTCTTAGCATAATATGCCTGAGCGATAGCAGAATTCAGCTTATGACTTCCGCTGGTATTATTTCCCTCGAATTTATAGTATATCTTTGCAGGAGTCTGAAGCTTCTCCTCAAGGCAGTAAGCACGTACAAGTGGAGATGGACGATACATTCTGTAGAATTTAAGAATCTCTTCAGGGATCGGAATAAACGCTGTAGTATCATCCAGTTCCTGCTTAATGAGGTCATCGCAGAATACTCCGGCAAGTTCCTCTGCAGTCATAGGCTGAAGCGTTCCCGGATTAAGAAGCGGTGCCGGCTTATTCTTCATATCTGCTCTGACATTGTACCAATCCTTTGGAAGCTCATTCTCTTCCAGGTAAATCTTGTAAGGTATATTCATTTATATAATTCCTCCTAGCGTTCAGATTATATTACATCTGTATTACCTGATTCTATATTTTAACAAATGCAGGATATATAATCAAGATAAAACCAAACAAAAACAAGGAGCCGCATCGTTGGGGTGATGCGGCTCAAAGGTATGAAAAAATGTGGGGGAAGGTATAGAATCCTTCGTTGGAACAATTATAATATACTTCATATATATGTTTAAGTTGAGTATATTCTGTGAAAAAAAAGTGAACAACCGCTTGCAATTATTAACTTTTCTTAATAATCAGCCATTTTTTCTCTTATTTATACACATATATCTCAGATCCGGCTTCTTCCACTTCCGCCGAAAAACTCTTCCGTCCTGTCCGGATCTCCTTCGCCTGAACCGGATCATAATATCTTATATAATCCGAATTATAGCTTACTACAAGAACATATCGTCCGCCCGGCATTTTCACCGTAAACGGTATTCCCTGACTTAAGAAGCCTATGGCTGTATCAGTATCCGCCCCGGAAATGTTAAGTCCTTCTATTGCGGTAGTATGTGCAGCTATAGTCTCAACGTAACCCTCTTCCGACGCTTCCTTAATATCATAGCCTGAAGTATCGATACCTGCACTCTTCATGCTCATCATGATGCAGGCTCCAAGGCTTGACGCATTATCTTCAGCCGGCACATAATCAAACTTTCCTGCAACCGTAAGGTAAGGCAGACTCTCAGTGATACCATATATCATCCTTCCGTCCGAACCGGTCACTATGCCGCCGTTACTCTGGGCATATACAACAGCCCTTCCAAGTCCGGCAAAGCATTCCTTGAGCCCATCGTCCCAGAATACATAATATCTTTTTACTGTATTATCCGGATTAACCTCTGCCGATGCATGTGACACACCAAGCTCTCTGATCAGCATCTCCGTAACACTGCTTCTGTAATACAGTGCATCCGGCATTTCCGGATTATCGTCATTATCATCCAGCTTATAAGTCAGATGATCGTCCGAATAAGGCTGATAGCTTCCCTCGGTTCTGAGAACTCTGGTAACCTTCATATCACCTGCGGTCAGCTCCACATCCTTAACGAATATGCCTGCCTTGCTGTAATCCTTGGAAATCTTGCCATCATCCTTAACCAGGAAAATGTTTGAGAAGTAAAATACAGGCTCTCCATCGCTTCCTGTGGTTATATTGTCCGGTGCAGCAGCACCGTACACAAGAACCCTGCCCTTAAAGCCTATGATACGGAGCTTCTTACCATCACCGGTAAAATGATAATCCTCGCCGGTAAGTACATTTTTGAGTATCACCTCATCCGCCCCTGTAGGCGAATCCGTATCCGGAAATGCAGCCAGCATTCCATCCTCTGAGACAGCTATCATATCCTGCGGCATTTTTGCGGAAAGCTCCTCTCCCACGCCGCTTTTAATGTCATATTTCATAAGACAGTTATCAATGATCGTATAAAGCTCTCTCTTCTCCTGATCAAACCAGACAAATCTCTTCGCTCCGGTCTTAAGAGCGTCATAAGATTCATCCGTTTCAACAAGAAAGATAAGACTGATCTCAGACTTCTCAGCCTTATAGCTGTAGAGGAAGATGCCATTTCTTCCTTCATATTTACCGTGGTCCATACGTCCGATCACAGCAAAATACGCATTTCCGTCATTATCGACAGAGATAAGCTTCGGAAAGCTTTGGTTGAAGAATGTATAATCCTCCTCCCTGTTTCTGCTGCCGCATCCGAAAAGCCTTGCAGCGCTGCCCGTACGGCTGTCATAGTACCACAGCTCTCCCGCAAGGGAGAAAAGTGATTTACGTCCGTCAGGCGACCAGATGTACTGTCTGTTATCGGTATAGTGTTTTCTCTCTGAACTTGATGTCGGAGTAATGCTCGCAGAAGCAAATATCTCCTCGATGCTTCTTTCACTTTTCTGAAGCTTTACTTTATTGTTGCTGATATCAAAGGAGAGATAAATGGTATCTGTTATGCCGTATTCGACTATTGCGTCGTTGTCCGGCGATTTAACTATATACTTAAGCTCGATCAGCGCGGTATTCGATGTGATCTCTCTGACTCCCGGAACTATAGTTGTAGCAAGGACCGGATTTATATCCTTCCATAATTCCTCTTCCCTGCTCTTCTTCTCATCCTTCTTCTCCTTCTCGCTATACTCTGCATCATCCGCTCCCGCATCATAGCTTGAGGAAGGGAAGATATCATGATTATATGTTACAGCATAGCTTATAAGCTGCTGAAGAAAGTCTCTCTCAAGAGTTACGACCCTTGTGTAATACCTGACAGTTTCATGTCCCGACTTAAGGAGAACCACGAAGCTGTACTCGGTATCCCGGTGCATATCCATTCGGATGGAAGCTCTGTAAACCCTGCCGGTATCTCCTTTATCTTTGGAATTGATGCCGGAAAGCCTCAAAAAACCGGTAGAAGAATCCGTGTTTGCGGTTCCAAGCAGCTCCATCTCACCATTTTCGATGAGGTTTTCACCGGAGATATCACGAAGCTCGTATTTAACCTGGCCGGAATATTCTCCCTCGACTATAACCTCTATGCCCTTTTTATCATCAAGAGGTACGACCAGATTCCGATCCAGCCTGGTATCTAGCTTTGTTTTATAGCCCTTCATACGGTTCATTATATCTCCCTCGCGGCAGACACTGACCGTCGGGAGCTCCGGATTGCCTGTTTCCTTCGAAACCTTGTCCCGATTCACATTATAGATAATATTTACGATAAATGCCGACGCCGCAAAAAGTGCCGCAAAAAGCAGCACTTTCAGCATCGAACTTAAAATTCGTTCAAACATAAATTAATTCTAATCTCCAAAGCAGATACCGAGATCCTTTGCGCTCTTGATAAGCTGATCATCCGGATCTATGGTCTTGAGCTTTCCTGCAGACTCCTCAAGAGGGATTGTATCAACAAGATTATTTCTCATAACAACGAGCTTTCCGAAATCCTTGTCTCTGATAAGCTCAGCAGCCTTTGCACCAAGTCTGCTTGAAAGGACCTTATCGTAAGCATCCGGAGAACCGCCTCTCTGGGTATGTCCCGGGATAGCCACTCTGACATCGGAATCAAACTTCTCTCTGATCTTATCTGCAAGTTCATATGCAACTGAAGGATAAGCACTGTTTGCGATAACCGCCTTTCTCTCCTTCTTAGGAAGCTTTGCAACCTCCTTGGTGATAGCGCCTTCCGCAACGGCTATCATAATAGCCTTCTTGCCTTCCTTCTGATTCTTTTCTATTGCCTTGTAAACCTTCTTGATATCATAAGGTATCTCCGGAAGGAGTATGGCATCAACGCCGCCTGCAATACCTGCATACAATGTTATCCATCCAACCTTATGACCCATAACTTCAATTACAAATATTCTGCTGTGCGACTCAGCTGTTGTATAAATGTGGTCTATATAGCTTGTCGCAACATCAATTGCACTCTGGAAGCCGAAGGTAACATCAGTTCCGTAAATATCATTATCAATAGTCTTAGGAAGTCCTACAACATTAAGTCCTTCGCTTGCCAGTCTGTTGGCTGTCTTCTGAGATCCGTTGCCGCCCAGTACAACAAGTGCATCCAGCTTAAGCTTCTTGTAGTTTTCCTTCATGGCTTTAACCTTATCAACGCCATCTGCTGTAGGGATATCAATCTCCTTAAATGGCATTCTGCTGGTTCCGAGTATTGTTCCGCCCTTGTTGAGTATTCCGGCGAAATCAACATACTTCATTTTCTTATAATTGCCGTAAACCAGTCCCTTATAACCGTCTATGAAGCCATATACCTCAAAGTCATCAGTGATAAGATTCTTGATACCTCTTACTACACCTCTCATTGTAGCGTTAAGTGCCTGGCAATCTCCACCACTTGTAAGCATTCCAATACGTAACATAAATCTACCTCCCTCTTATATTTCTTTTACATTTTTCCCACTCCGAAGCCGGTCAAAGCCCCTCATACGGGCAGACTACATCTCGGTTCTTCCATCGAGAGCACGCATGAGCGTTACCTCATCTATGCATTCAAGATCTCCCCCGACCGGTACGCCGCTTGCAATCCTGCTTACCGGTATGCCTGCCGGCTTGACCATTTTTGAGATATACATGGCTGTTGCTTCTCCCTCAACGCTTGAGTTTGTAGCGATGATCAGCTCATCCACATCTCCCTGAAGTCGTATCATAAGCTCCTTCAAACGAATATCCTGCGGCCCGATCCCGGCGCCCGGATTGATAACCCCATGAAGCACATGATAAACTCCGTCATATTTTCCTGTTCTCTCATATGCCGCAAGCTCACGAGGCGTTTCAACCACCATGATAAGCTTATGATTCCTGACAGGAGAAGAACAGATAGGACACTCTTCCTTGTCAGTTATCGTACAGCACGTTTTACAGTACTTTATGTTCTGTTTTGCATTTTTTATGGCATCGGACAGAGCAAACGCCCTCTCCTCTGACATATTTATAATGTGAAATGCAAGTCTCTGAGCAGTTCTTCTTCCGATGCCCGGAAGATAAGAAAGCTCTTCGATCAGGCGGTTAACCTCTCCTCCGTAAATATCCATTTAGAAAGGAAAACCTCCTCCTAAGCCGCCGGTAATCTTACCGAGCTGCTCTTTCTCATCGTCAGCCTGCATACGGATAACTTCATTTACTGCAGCCATAACAACCTCTTCAAGTGTCTCGATGTCTTCAGGGTCAACAACCTCTTCAGAGATCTTTACAGAAGTGATCTCCTTGCGTCCGTTGATCTTAACGGTAACAACGCCGCCGCCTGCTGATGCTTCATATTCCTTCTCTTCAAGCTCAGCCTGTGTCTCCTCCATCTGCTTCTGCATCTTCTGTGCCTGCTTCATCAGATTGTTCATATTTCCCGGCATCATGCCGCCTCCGAATCCACCTCTTTTTGCCATTTTCTAAATCCTCCTGAAATATATATATAAATTCTATCTGTTCTCCATCTCAAAATTAACCTTGGCTTTTGTTCTTACAACGCCGGTCTTCTCTTTAGAATCAGTTTTTCGATTCCTAACGAAGAAGACTATCTTCTTCTTATAATGATCGGACAGGGCATTTGTGATCATGTACATATTTCTGATGAAGAAATCCACTCCGCCCAGTTCATCATTGTATTCGCTCCAGTCATTGTCAACAAAAAGCTTTCCGTCTGCCGCCCTAAGCTTAAGCTTTCTGGCAAACTTCTCATAAATCTTAGGTAAATACTCTATCTCTCCCGCCCAGTTTGAAGCTATCTTCATAAGCAGCTCATCTGACGGATCTTCATATGTTCTTCTAAGTGCCGCACGGTCAATCTGTTCTTCCGCTTTGCCTGAAGGCTTTTTAGCGTCAGCCGCTGCCGGAAGACTATCCATCCGTCCAAGCTCTTCGCGTATCATTCTGCGTAATGTTTCCTGATCTATACCCTGCAGTGTTCCTGTGCCTGCTGTGCCAGATCCTCCGTCGGCCACTGCGCCTGCTGTGCCATCTGACGAAGCATTTTCACTTCCGGCTGCATATCCGGAATATACTGTACCGCCCGGCACGAGACTCTTCTCCAGCCTCTCAACTCTGCCTGTTACAGCCGCAAGGTCACTTTCCATTTCCGGCCTTACCATTCTGATAAGAGCCATCTCCAGGGTTATCCTCTTGATAGTGGATATCCTTATCTCCTGAAGCAGTTCTCCAAGAATGTCAAGATATCTCATCAGAGTATCTGTTGAAAAATCCTTGCCAAGACTTATCAGCCTTTCTGCAGTTTCCTCGGTAATATCAAGACTTTCTCTGGTCATCGGCGAAATCTTAAGGAAGAGCATATTTCTGATAAACCATATGTAATCCGCCACAAACTGTGTAAGATCCCTGCCCTGCCAGACAACCTCATTGACTATATCCATAAGTGCGCTGATATCATCCTTCACGATCTCACCGGTCATCCTGATAAATACATCAGTATCTACAGCTCCGATAGAGTTCAATACCTTATCAAATGTAAGTTCTTCGCCAAGATTAAATGATATGCACTGGTCAAGTATGCTAAGCGCATCTCGCATCGAGCCATCAGCCGCCCTTGCGACATATCTTAACGCTTCCTCAGTAGCGGAAATGCCTTCCCTCTCCATCAGCTCGGTCAGACGTCCCGTGATGGTTTCTATGCTGATCCTGTGAAAATCATATTTCTGGCATCTTGACATTATAGTCACCGGAACCTTCCTTGCTTCTGTTGTCGCAAGGATAAAGATTACATATTCCGGCGGCTCCTCAAGTGTCTTAAGGAGTGCGTTGAAGGCTCCCGTAGAGAGCATATGCACCTCATCAATTATGTATACAAGATACTTTCCCTGACTTGGTGCATACTGCACCGCCTCAGTTATCTGTCTTATATTGTCAACGCCGTTATTCGATGCGGCGTCTATCTCAATAACGTTAAACGAATTCCCCCTTGCAATAGCCTGACAGCTGGCGCAGGTTCCGCAAGGGCTTCCGTTTACAGGATTCTCACAATTAACAGTTTTAGCAAAAAGCTTCGCAATGGTAGTTTTTCCTGTTCCCCTTGTACCGCAAAAAAGATACGCGTGCCCTATTCTGTTGTGTATGACTTCATTTCTGAGAGTCTGTACTATATGCTCCTGACCCTTTACCTCTTCAAAGCTGTCAGGACGCCATTTACGATATAATGCTGTATATGACATACCATTATCCTTCTATCATCAAAGACGGAAAACCGTCCCCTGTATCCTTCCATCGTCAAAGACAAAGAAATATCCCCTGTCTCCCAAGAATAAAAGGAGCAAATTAATTGCTCCTTTTAATTATAATAAAATATTATGTTTTATTCAAGTATTCAGTGAATGAAGATTACGTATTGACATTGTTTATAATTATTTACATTATCATACCTATCTCCTGCCTCTTATGATCTGTCTGCTGCAGCTGTAGGTAATGACGAAATACCCGCCGTAGATAAGGCCGATTATAAGGGATGTGAAAATGATGGATCCCAAAATGTGATACTGCCCGAAGATCACAAGTGATTTATTTATGAATTTAATACCGAAGATCGAGTGGAACACTGCCAGTAACATCGGAAGAAGAAAGAATATTCCCTGCTGGTGAAGGAGCGACTTTGTAATGTCCTTCTCATCAGCGCCGATCCTCCTCAGCATTTCATATCTCTCAAGACTGTCAAGACTGTCTGAGAGCGCCTTAAGTGCAAGAATTACCGCACTGGTTATAAGAAATACTATTCCAAGATAAAGAGCCAGGAAGGTTGCCGTAGCACCGAATCCTATTGATGAGTTATATATTTCTCTCTTACTGCTAAAGCGCATTCCGTTATAGAGAAAGCTGTTACTCTCATCCACTGTCGCACGTTTTCCATATAAGATATCAGTAACATCTTTATCAATCTCTTCATCCGTCAGACCGAGATCTGTTCTGTAATTACCGGTAAGAACGACTCCCGTTAACATAGCCTTACATCCTGCAGAGTCTATTACCTCGTCCGGAACTATATATACTCCGGCATTTTCGGCATTTGATGACAGTTCAATCGCACCCTCTATACACTTTTTATCCTTCGGTCTTAATTCTTTGCCGTAAACGCTTATTACTGTTCCGGCTTTAAGAGCCTCGTTTCGTACCTCGAGTGCCCTTTCCACATTCGCCATTATCGCATATTCATCATCCGAAAGATCGATCTGCTTATAGCCTTTGAGTCTTGCCAGAGCATTATAATCAGAAACTCTTATCAGCGTATCATAATTATACGATCCACTGATTTCCATTGCCTCTTCCGGATCCTCTCTTAAAAGTCTGTCATAAACAGTTCCAAGAGCCTCTTCCGTTGTAAAACCAGGTGCATTATATATTCTGAATACAACCTTTTCCTTGAAATATTCATCTATTCCGTTTCCGAAATATGAGTCAATGCCTCTTTTGTTCATATCAGCCATAAGGTCGGCAAGCTTGTTGAGATTCTCATCACTGCTGTTTCCGGCCTGCTGCCATATTTCGTATGGTGTCATCCCTTCAAATAAAGAAGTGTCTACTTCTACACTGAATGTTTCAGTTATATTTCCGTACGCATCATAGGTAGCATTCACAAATCCTCCGGAGGTGCCGTCCAGTGATAACGGAATATCCCTATTTACGTCTGTCATACAGAAAGCATCACTTGGGGCGTACTTTCTTAAATTACCGTTGAGTGTATTTCTCAAAGAAAATGCTGCCGAAAGTCCGCTGATCGTAAAAAAGAGGAGAAGGCATATGATACTCATTGAGAAAACCATCGTATTTATCGAGCTGCTGAGCTGCCTTACCGTAAATGAATTAAGTCGCTTAAAATATGTTCTTCTCATCAACATGACTATACGAAGGAGCAGTCCTGAAATCGACCAGAAAATGAAAAATGTCGAAACCGCACCAAGCGCTATGGCAATTCCCAGCTCCTTCATATTCATATTTGCAATTCCAAGTCTTCTTGAAAGCACCATATGATATGCATAGCCGAGTGTTATTGCTGCCGCGATGAAGATGACAGTACACAGTGCCGGATTCTTAAGTCTGACCTTTTCACCTCTTCTTGCAGACTGGATAAGACTTATCAGTCTTGTCTTTCCGACCATAAAAGTATCAAAAATGATGACTATCACGTAGATCACCGCAAAATTAAGTATTGTTTTAACTATAGCTCCGGATGAAACAATGAACTTAAAGCTGCTCATATCAGCTTCGAAAAGATTTGCCACAACTGCACTCATAAGCTGCGACAGTCCGACTCCGATCAAAAGTCCGAAGAAAAGTGAAATAAGCCCTATGATAATAGTTTCCACAAACATTATCGCAGCTATATTTCCTTTACTCATTCCCAGAAGAAGATATGTTGCGAACTCATTATTTCGCCTTTTCATAAGGAATCGGCTGGCATAAACTATAAGCAGTCCAAGTATCACAGCCACAAAGACACTAAGACTTGAAAGTATCGTTCCAAGCATTTCAGCCATTTCTCTTCTATCATTTGAAATGATCAAAAATGTTGTCTGATCCTCTATGGCATTAAAAACATAGAATACCGATACGCCTATAACAAGCGTAAAGAAATATATCGCGTAATCGCGAAAGCTTTTTTTGATATTTTTAACCGCTATCCTACAGAGCATCGCTGATGTCACCCCCTAACAGAGTTACAACATCTATGATCTTGTCGAAGAACTCCTTCCTCGTATCATTTCCACGGATTATCTCGTTAAAGAGCTTACCGTCCTTGATGAAGAGAACTCTCTTCGAATAGCTTGCGGTAAATGAATCATGAGTAACCATCATGATAGTCGCATTTCTTGATTCGTTCAAATGTCTTATTCTCTCAAGAAGAAGCTTCGCAGACTTTGAATCAAGCGCTCCTGTCGGCTCATCCGCAAGGATAAGGCTTGGCTCGGTAATGATGGCTCTGGCAGAAGCAATACGCTGCTTCTGTCCGCCTGACATCTGATAAGGATATTTGCCAAGGACATCCGAAACTCCAAGTTCCTCAGCGACAGCCTTCACCTTCTTGTCGATCGCCGCTACCTTCTCGCCCTTAATCGACAGTGCAAGAGCAATGTTTTCATATCCGGTAAGTGTATCCAGAAGATTGAAATCCTGAAAGATAAACCCGAGCTTCTCTCTTCTGAAGCGGTTAAGTTCCTTACCTTTAAGAAGTGTAACATCTGTATTATCAAGTATGATATCTCCGGCTGTTACCTTGTCTATCGTGGAAATGCAGTTGAGAAGCGTTGTCTTTCCGCTTCCAGATGCACCCATTATCGCAACAAACTCACCTTTATCAACTGTAAAGGATATTCCGTCAAGCGCTTTGGTAAGGCTCGACTTGCTTCCATAATATTTTTCAACATTTTTAATACTTAAAATCTGTTCCATTTCGGGACCTCCTGATTTGATGTTGAGACACAGGATTTATTCTGTCTCCTCCGTCTCCCTGAATATCAACTTTATGCACATAATTTACATCAGATTTTTTCTCCGGTCGCTTTTCTTACATTACCGGAATATTACAATTTTGTAATGTTGCACCTTATCACAGCTGTTTTTTACACTCTGAAAATATCATTTTTCCCGAAAATGATCATGAAATCCGTATACTCGCCATAAACCGAATCAACTGAGGCTCTGTGTCCAAGCTTGTCACAGAGTTTTTTTACTATATATAGTCCCATTCCGGTCGAACCAAAATACCCCTTGTCCAATTCCCCGTCAGACCTGCCGTTAGTTCCCGTAAAAGCCTTGTCCCAGATACGGCTTAAATCCTGTGCCGGAATTCCGGTTCCGTTATCCTTAAAATGAAGGATAGTATTACTGTCTTTTTCTTCCGAAAAAATCTCTATAGCCGGTGCCGCTTTACCGGCTGTATATCGTATGCTGTTACTAAGGAACTGTCCTAAAATGAATTCCAGCCACTTGCTGTCAGTCACGACAGTTCTGTTTAGATCATGTACATTAAGGGTAATATTTCTCTCCAGGATATTGCTGCGGTTTGCCTGCAGAACAGAAGATACCGCCCTTCCAAGCTTAGTGTCTCTGATGATATAATCCTTCTCTGCATTTTCGCTTCTGGCATAATACAGCACCTGTTCTATATGATAATTGATCCGCCTGAGCTGTGTCTCTGCCTCGTCAAGCTCTGCAATTCGCTGCAATTTTCCCTCTGCTGCTTCTGCCTCCCCGGCAAGTTCTTCCCTGAGATTATTCACTCTGAGCAGAAGGCCTGCAACCGGAAGCTTTACCTCGTGCACCCACATTTCTATATATTCCTTGAAATCACCTGCGTACCTTTTGGCCTCACTGACATGAAGATACATGGACGTTTCCATCTCACGGATCATATCATTCATCAGCTTTCCTTCGTAGAAATCCGGATCTTCAAGGGTTTCTGCGATCAAATACTTCTGGTCAAGCTCGCCAAGGTTCTCCTGCATGGTATTATAGTATTTACGCTTTCTTGCAAAATTCCAAAGCAGTCCGGCAGAACAGGCCAACACAAAAATGAGCGTTACTGCGATGCGCAGTCCGCTCGGCATATTGAAAGCCCTCATAAAGATGTCAACGATAATGACAGCTATAATATCCACAGCCAGTATCATGCCGTGGTCCTTTATATAATCTGCGAATCTCAACTTTTATAATCTCCCAAATACTCTTTCCCTTACGCATCCTTCAGAACGTACCCCAGCTTTTTTCTGGTTTCGATGGCATCCGGTATTCCCAGATCCGCGAGCTTTGCCCTGAGGCGGCTGATATTTACAGTGAGTGCGTTATCATTTACGTACTCTTCGTTGTCCCATAGCCTTGTCATGATGACGTCTCTCGATACTATCTCGCCTTTTTTTTCAAGCAGCGCCTCGAAAATGATCATCTCATTTTTCGTAAGTATCACCTCATATGTACCATTTGAGATGCTTCCTCTTGAAATATTTACAGAAAATCCCGCAAATGAATCTGCCGGTCCGGCGTCTCCTCCGGCAGCTTTTCCTTTATTGTATCTTTTTAAAACAGCAGAAATCCTTAGGAGAAGGATAGCAGGATTATATGGTTTTGTAATATAATCATCCGCTCCGTAGCTCATCGAGAGCACCTCATCAACCTCGGAATTCTTGCTTGTTACCATTATTACCGGAGTATCATTTTCTTTTCTGAGCTCTGATAAAAGCTGCTCTCCGTTCAGATACGGAATATTTATGTCCATAAGAATAAGATCTGCCTTTGCAGCCAGAATCCTGCTCTTCGCATTTTTAAAATCAGTCAGAGCCTCCGCTTCATACCCTGAATTCCTGAGAAATGTCAGAAGCTCGTCTCTTATGGTTTTTTCATCTTCAACTACATAAATCTTATACATTCTTATTTCTTCCTGTAATTTTTTTTCTTTGATCACTCAGTGCTTGTTAATGTTCACATCTGCTGATCTTTCTGTGTTTTTTATTCCTCTACCACATGACAGTATAATGCATATTACCACCATATAACAAGAAAAATCTCCCGCATACCAAAATGATATGCGGGAGACCTCTTTAGATCATTTGTTTTTATTTTGTTATCCTTCGATAGCTATGGTCTTTCGGCCGGTAACCTTCTGAGTGTCCTTCTTAGGAAGTGCAAGCTTAAGCACACCATCCTCAAATTTTGCCTTAACCTCTTCTTCGGTTACATCCTCACCTACAAAGAAGCTTCTCTGCATTGAGCCTGCATAACGCTCTTTTCTGATAACCTTGCCCTTCTTGTTCTTCTCATCCTTGTCAACGCCTTTGGCAGCTGCAACGGTCAGATAACCTTTATCAAGAGATATCTGGATCTCATCCTTCTTAAATCCCGGAAGATCGATATCAAGCTCATATCCTGTATCAAGCTCATGCACATCTGTCTTCATAACATTTGCTGCATGCTTGCCGTAAAGCTTCTTGTCGATGTCATCGAAATCCCTCATCCTTGGGAAATCAAGCCAATCATCCAATAAATCTTCTCCAAAAAGTGCTGGTAGTAACATAGGTCATTCCTCCTTTTTTCTCATAAAGCCTGTTACTTAACATTTTCTATGAGCATTGGAACGGAGGGTTCGGATCCTTTTTTTCTTTACCGGATCTTCTCTGTTCCTTTGTTCTGACTACGTTATAGCACCAATTGTTAGCACTGTCAAGAGGTGAGTGCTAATTATTTTGTGAAGTTTTTTTCATACTTTTACAGACTCATCAGAATATGCCTTAAGCTCCGTGTCTACACTAGAAGAACAGGGCATCCTGCGATGCCCTGCTCTTAAAAAAATCAGTCTTTATCAAGTATTTCTTTATATTCCTGAAGCTTTGCTTTTGCCTTCTTACTTACCTTGCGAGGAACCTCTATCTCTATGGTAACATATTCGTCACCGTAGATATTCCTGCCCATTACCGGCATTCCCTTGCCCTTAAGACGCATCTGGGTTCCTGCCTGAGTACATTCCTTGATATTGCACTTAACATCTCCGTAGAGTGTATGCATTATAACCTCGCCGCCGAATACAGCTGTTGTATATGGGATTCTTACGATAGTATAAATGTCGATACCATCACGCCTAAATCTCTCATCCTCCATGATATCAACTTCAAGGAGTATGTCTCCCGGCTCGCCGCCATTTGGACTAGGCTCGCCCTTGCCTCTCAGTCTTATCCTCTGACCTGATTCCATACCGGCAGGGATCGTTACGCTGAGACTTTCCTTGTTGCCGGCATTTCTGATATTAAGAACCTTCTCACAGCCCTTAGCTGCCTCTTCGAGAGTGATCCTTACAGCTGCGCTTACATCACGTCCACGCATCGGTCCTCTTCTTCCGCCAAAGCCGCCGAAGAAGCTTCCGAAGCCGCCACCGCCGAAGCCGCCGCCGAAAAGTCCTTCAAGTATATCATTCAGATCGCCGCTGAAACCATACGAAGAATAACCGCCGGCTCCGCCTCCAAATCCCGGATCGCCGCCATTTTCAAATGCAGCCATACCAAACTGGTCATACACCTGCCTCTTCTTCGGATCGCTCAGAACTTCATAAGCTTCTGATGCTTCTTTAAATTTTTCCTCAGCCTCCTTATCACCCGGATTTGCGTCAGGATGATATTTCTTGGCAAGAATACGATACGCCTTCTTGATCGCATCCTCATCTGCTGATTTGTCTATTCCGAGAACTTCGTAAAAGTCTCTCTTCTGGCTCATCTTAGTCACCTTCTTAATTCTATCTGGAAATGCCTTATAAAAAGAGCATAGCATTACACCTATTGTCAAAAACAAGTTGATTATAGCATTAAAATTAGCACTCGTCAATAACGAGTGCTAATAATATTTAAAAATATTTATAACTCTTAAAAAACTCGTTATTCAAGGCTCTTTATAAGCTTCTGAACCTCTGTCTCAAAGTTCTTAGACTTCTCCTGACCATCCTCAAGTGAAGTTCCCTTAACTCCATAGTAGAACTTGATCTTAGGTTCTGTTCCTGACGGACGTGCGCAGAGCCATGCATCATCGGAAAGATCGTAATAAACTACATTTGACTTTGGAAGTCCTGTAGACTTAACCTCTCCTGTTGCTGTATCTGTAACAGTATCCTTCTGGTAATCTCTAACCTTAAGTACCTTGTAGCCTGCGATCTCAGAAGGTGTATTTGCACGAAGTGCCTCCATGATAGCTCCGATCTTGGCAATACCCTCAAGCCCCTTCATGGTGATAGTTGTTATAGCGTCGATATAATAACCATACTTCTCGTACATATCGATCATCGCATCCCACAGAGTCTTGCCCTGTGACTTATAGAATGCTGCTGCCTCACAGAGAGCCATGGTTGCAACGATAGCATCCTTGTCTCTTGCATGTGTTCCGATAAGGCAGCCGTAGCTTTCCTCAAATCCGAAGAGATAAGTTCCTCTTCCTTCATTTTCGTATGCATGGATCCTTCTTCCGATCCACTTAAAGCCTGTCAGGCATTCCTCTTCCTCAACTCCGTAAGCCTTTGCAACCTGGTCTACGAGGTTTGTAGTAACGATAGTCTTAACAAGCTTTGCATCTTCAGGGATTCCTCTTGTTGCAGCCACCTGAGAAAGCTCATACTCTGCAAGAAGGCTTCCTGACATATTTCCTGTAAGGCACTTATATTCGCCTGAAGCGCTATCCTTAACATATACACCAAGTCTGTCTGCATCCGGGTCGGTTGCAAGAACAAGGTCAGCATCCTTCTCCTCAGCAAGCTTAAGCGCAAGTGCAAATGCTTCCTTTGCCTCAGGGTTCGGATAATCAACTGTAGGGAAGTTTCCGTCCGGAAGCTCCTGCTCAGGAACTACATATACATTAGGGAATCCGATCTCCTTAAGGATACGTCTTGCAGGAATATTTCCTGTTCCGTGAAGTGGTGAGTAAACAACCTTGATGTCCTTACCGAATTTATCGATAGCATCCTGATGGATGATAACCTTCTTAAGCTCAGCGATATATGCGTCATCTACCTCTTTACCTATTACATTGTAAAGTCCTGCGGCGATGGCTGCATCCTTGTCCATAGTCTTTGCTTCTTCGATCTTAAGAGCCTTAACGCAGTCCATGATGCCTGTATCATTTGGAGGTGTGATCTGCGCACCATCCTCCCAGTAAACCTTGTATCCGTTATATTCAGGCGGATTGTGGCTTGCTGTAATGTTGATACCTGCGGTACATCCAAGATATCTTACTGCAAATGAAAGCTCCGGAGTCGGTCTGAGTGACTCGAAACGATAAGCCTTGATACCATTTGCATTAAGTGTAAGTGCTGCTACATCAGCAAATTCAGGTGAGAAATTTCTGCAGTCAAATGCGATGGCAACGCCCTTGTCCTGCGCACCCTTTGAAATGATATAATCTGCAAGGCCCTGGGTAGCTCTTGCTACGACATATTTATTCATACGGTTTGTTCCGGCTCCGATAACGCCTCTGAGTCCGGCAGTACCAAATTCAAGCTCACAGAAGAATCTCTCCTTGATCTCCTTGTCATCACCGCTTATAGCCTTAAGCTCAGCCTTTGTCTCATCATCAAAGAAAGGACTTGTAAGCCACTCCTCATAAACCTTCATGTAATCCATATCATTTCCTCCTCTTATCTGCGTATTTTCACGCATCTCTTTATATTCTGCCGATAAAATCCGTTATATCTATAATCCCTGCGGATTAAACAAGTCCGGCTGTACCTATGACAGAAATGCCGTCCGGTACGGCAGCCGGAAACTGCAGCTAAGTCCACAGTTCCTTAAAATTATACTCTAATTATTGCGATTTGTGAAGAATTTTTCTTAGATTCTTGTATTAATACTTGCATTTTCTGCAGTTATCTCTTTTTAAGATTAATTTAAGCAATCGCCTCTATACTCTACCTAACAATTAATCCTTTTACCACCGAACGGAGGTGTTATCTTATGATAAAAAATACAGTTCTTATACCTTCCTACCAGCCGGGACTTTCACTTTCTCTCCTGGTGCAGAAGCTTAAGAAAACAGGCTTTACGCACATTATCGTTGTCGATGACGGAAGCGGTGAAGCCTACCGGAAATATTTTACATTTTGTGAAGCAAATGGCGCGATAATCGTCCGCCATGAAAAAAATATGGGCAAAGGTGCGGCATTAAAGACCGGCATCCGTGCTGCCGCAGAGTATTTTCCGAATGACACCGGCATAGTAACAGCCGATGGCGACGGGCAGCATCTTACGAAGGATATCCTTCGTGTTTCAGAGGAGCTTTCAGAAAATCCGGGCAGCCTCGTCCTTGGAGTCCGGGATTTCTCAGGCAGAAATGTTCCGTGGAGGAGCCGCTTCGGAAACCGTTTTACCAGCTTCTTCTTCCGCATAACAAATGGCGTCCGTCTCAGCGATACACAGACCGGTCTGCGCGGATTTTCATCCACTCTGTATGACACTCTCGGTGAGGTTATCAACAACCCTACCACCGGCGGCAACAGAACAAAGGAAAGGAGTGTAAGTGACATTGTATACATCGGATATTAGACCAAACATGAAAAAAGGAGCTCTGATATTTGCCGGAATAAGCGTCTTCTCGCTGATCTTCTATCTGATCTACGACCGCTTCTCCCACAATGTCAGATCTCCTTATATGACCTGGCTTTTCCTCTGGACCCTCATTTTAGGCGTCCTGCCATGTCTTATTCTTTTAGTTTTAAATAAACTTCCGCGCCCCGGACGTATCACGATCAATCTGTACTGTTCCGGCGTTGCAGCACTTACGGTGAGCAGCCTGCTCTGCGGAATCTTTGAGATCGCCGGTACTGCATCACCCCTTCAGAAGGGGCTCTTCATAGCAGGCCTCTCTATGACTGCTCTGGGCGTTCTGTCATATATGCTTCAGCCATTTGTAACAGCTTCTCCTTCTCATTGCAGGAAGGATCATCAAGCACCTTATCAAGGAGATATTTCAGGATCTTACCCACCTCAGGACCGGCAGGGACTCCTATAGCCATCACATCACTGCCGCCCACCTTAAGATCCTTGATCGTAAGGCAGTCAGCTTCTGCTATGATCTCCTCATACATACTTCTGATACGAAGAAGATTGGCTTTCTTCTCTTCAAGCATATAGTCACTCTGTCCAAGCATATCAGCATGTCTGATACTATAATAATCTTCAAAATTCTCTGCGCCGAACTGCGACAGCATACGACGCAGGGATTTTTTTGTCACATCTCCCTTAATGCCGTAATCATGCCAGTAAACCAGCCTTTTCACACGCTTGATGGTATCATTATCCATTTTCAGCCTTCGCATGATGCTCACAGCCATATCGGCGCCCTTAACAGAATGCATTTTAAAATGATCGATGCCTGCTTCATCCGTTGTCTTGCACTCCGGCTTGGCCATGTCGTGGAAAAGCGCAGCAAATCTCATTGCCCGTACGGCCGGTACATTCTGCATTACGGCTATTGTATGTCTTCCCACGTCATATTTATGAAATGGATTATTCTGCGGGGTTTCCATCATTTTATCAAATTCAGGAAGGATCACCGCCGTTATGCCAAGCTGATACGCATCGATCAGCTTCTCAGGATGAGGAGAGGTAATAAGCTTTGTAAGCTCGGTCTCTATCCTCTCAGCGCTGACATCCCTTAAGAACTCCGCATGCCTTACGATAGCTGCTTTAGTATTTTCTTCCACCGTAAAGCCAAGCTGTGCAGCAAAACGAACCGCACGCATGATGCGGAGCGCATCCTCATCGAATCTTGCATCCGGATCGCCGACAGCCTTTATGACTTTATTTTCAAGGTCAGAAAGTCCTCCATAGAGATCGACCACGCCGGTCGGTTCACTGTAGGCCATGGCGTTTATGGTAAAATCCCTCCTGAGAAGATCTTCACTCAGTTCTCTTGTGAAGGAAACCTCCTCCGGGTGTCTATGATCGGAATACTCGCCATCCACGCGAAATGTTGTCACCTCGAACCCCTCATCGCCGAGGAGAACGGTCACAGTACCATGCTTAATGCCTGTATCAACTGTCCTTCTGAAGATTCCCTTGACCTCATACGGCGTTGCAGATGTTGTGATATCCCAGTCATGCGGCTCACGCCCCAGGAGGCTGTCCCTGACGCAGCCGCCGACAGCATACGCCTCATAGCCTGCACTATTTAGTTTATCTATAATCTCTGCAACCTGAGCCGGCAGAGTTATCTTTATCTTATCCATCCGCTTCCCTTTATAATTTTCTGTAGAAAAACCGCAGCAACAAACTGTGCCGCTGCGGTTTAATCATTCTTATTTTTATCTTATATTTTAGTATGCACGTCCGAAATAAACCATCTTCTTTGCAGGCTTACCACAGTGAACGCATACATTTGTGATCTCTTCCTGTGCAAATGGCATACATCTTGTTGATGCACCTGTCTCTGCCTTGATCTCCTCTTCGCATGCAGTCTCACCGCACCACATAGCCTTGATGAAGCCCTGGCGGTTCTCGATGATATCCTTGAACTCATCCCAGTTCTTTGCTGTATGTGTATTTGCATCTCTATGAGCTCTTGCCTTCTCAAGCATATCCTTCTGGATAGTCTGAAGGAGTTCAGGAATTCTCTTCTCAAGATCTGTAAATGCTACTGTTTCCTTCTCACCATTGTCTCTTCTTACAAGAATTGCCTGGCCTGCCTCGATATCTCTTGGGCCAACCTCAAGTCTGAGAGGAATACCTCTCATTTCCTGCTCTGCGAACTTGAAACCAGGAGACTTATCTGAAGCATCAACCTTAACTCTTGCATATGCGCTGATAGCACTGCGGAGCTCCTCAGCCTTCTCAAGAACTCCTGCCTTCTTCTGCATGATAGGAACTATCATAACCTGTGTAGGAGCAACCTTTGGAGGAAGAACAAGACCGTTATCATCACCGTGAACCATGATGATAGCGCCGATAAGTCTTGTTGTTACGCCCCATGATGTCTGATGAACGTACTGGAGCTTATTCTCCTTGTCTGTATACTGAACATCAAATGCTCTTGCGAAGCCATCTCCGAAGTTGTGGCTTGTACCTGACTGAAGAGCCTTGCCGTCATGCATAAGTGCTTCGATAGTATATGTTGCAACCGCACCTGCAAACTTCTCCTTCTCTGTCTTCTGTCCCTTAATGACAGGCATAGCGAGAACATTTTCGCAGAAATCAGCGTAAACATTTAACATCTGGATGGTTCTTGCTTCAGCTTCCTCAGCTGTTGCATGTGCAGTATGTCCTTCCTGCCACAGGAACTCTCTGGAACGAAGGAAAGGTCTTGTCTCCTTCTCCCATCTTACTACTGAACACCACTGATTATATACCTTTGGAAGATCTCTGTAGGACTCAATATCCTTAGCATAGAAATCGCAGAAAAGTGTCTCTGATGTAGGTCTTACGCAAAGCCTCTCCTGAAGCTCTGAAAGTCCGCCGTGAGTAACCCAGGCAACCTCCGGTGCAAAGCCCTCAACATGATCCTTCTCCTTCTCGAGAAGACTCTCAGGAATGAACATAGGCATATAAACATTTTCTACGCCTGTTTCCTTAAACTTTGCATCAAGCTGCTTCTGGATAAGCTCCCAGATAGCATAACCTGCAGGCTTTATCGCCATGCATCCCTTAACGCTTGTATATCCGATCAGTTCTGACTTGATAACTACATCTGTATACCACTGTGCGAAATCCTTCTCCATGGAGGTTATCGCTTCTACTTTTTTCTTATCGTCTGCCATTAATCTGTCCTCTTTCTGATTTATCTTTCTTTCAGGGACCTTGCGTTTTACTGTCCCTTATATTTTATATGCATAACGTTTCTTTTTGACCGTTATACTAATATTTTCATATGTATAACATATAGACTAATTGATACGAAGTGTCAAGCATATTGCGCACTTTACGACCGGGCTCCGCAGCCGGTTTTCTTCTTTATCCGAAACCCCGAAATCCGCCTGTACTTACTCCTCATCAAGCTCGATAGCTTCAAATGCAGTGCCGCTCGGCTCGGATTTAAGCACTATATGCTCGCCTGTTACCGGATGATCAAACTCCATTCTGGAGAAATACAGTCCGATGTCCTGTTTTCCTCCGGCCTTCTTACCTCTGCCGCCATTTCTTTCAGGCCCTTTATGACCGTCCTTTTTGCCGGCTGTCTTTCCGCCGTTTTTGTTCTTTCCTGCAAAGAGCGGATTATATCTCATATCGCCCCAGATTGCAGCATTATGTGCCGCCATCTGGCATCTGATCTGATGATGTCTTCCTGTGATAAGTTCTATAAGAACATACGAAAGCGGGCCGTTATCGGTATCGAATTCATCCAGAAGCTCATAGGAAAGCTCAGCCCTCTTCGCGCCCTTTGTATCCTTTGGAACGACCTTTGAGGTTCCGGTCTTACTGTCTGTGACTATATAATCCGTAAAGACTCCCGATTCCTCGGGGAGTTCTCCTGTAAGCACAGCCTGATAGTATTTTGTTATCTTTCCGTCAGCAAGCATATCTGAAAGCTTTGCCGCTGTCTCTCTGTCCTTTGCAAAGAGAAGTATGCCTCCGACCGGCTTGTCCAGCCTATGGATAAGTGCTGCATACGGCTCCTCATCCGAATCGGAATTATCAAAAAGATAATTCGTCACATTACTGACCATATCAAGATCATTTGACTTATCGCCCTGGGAAGGCACTCCTCCCGGTTTGATACAGGCCAGTAAATATTCATCTTCATATAAAATGTCTAATTTCATGATCCGCCTTATTTACTCTTAATATATTTGTCAACCTGCTCACCAAGGATATCATACTGGCATGGTCCGTTCTCAAGGATCACCTTGTTGAATTCTACAGGATCAAACTTTGATCCAAGCTCTTTTTCAGCCCTTACGCGAAGCTCCTTAAGCTCATAATATCCAAGTATGTAGCTTTGGTAAGCTGCCGGATCTCCGGTCATAACGTTGAATATCTTCTCAGCAGCCGAAGCATTGAGACCATTTGATGAAAAATAGCTTTCCAGATCCTCAACCGTCCATCCGCTGTAGTTTACATGGATATCAGCGATACCCATTACAAGCATATTATATTCTGATTCAAGTCTTGTTAATGTTGCGATGGTCTCATCATAATCTGTATCAGGATAGTCATAAGCATAATATGATCCGTACTCAGCATATTTTGCCCAGCCCTCCTGATATCCGATCAGGCCCATAGCAGCTCTCATATTGCTTGGATTTGTTGACATATAATAATTGTACTGATACATATGTCCCGGGCATCCCTCATGTGCAAGAGTTGCCCACTGTCCATCCAGATGACCTCCATTTACCTTGATGATATTGTTGTCAGGCATGTCGAGCGCCGGCGATCTGTAATAAGCGAGAACATTTTCCATGATGGTCTCAAGTGTCTTATCAAGATAATCAACATTGTAAGGTATGTGTGATACGCCCGGAATCTCAGGATAATCCTTCATTGCAGACTTCATAAGCTGCTCGATGACATCAGCTGAAGCCATCTCATCAGCACCTTTAAGATGATTTCCGTAATTACTTATAAAATACTCATATCCCATCGGATCAGCAAGATAAGCATCTCTCATTTCCTGCTTGATCTCTGCTAATCTACTGTCATAATACTCTATAACCTCTTCCGGGGTTTTCTTTGAATTGGAAAATTTCTGAAGAAGAAGTGTATAATATTTATCTCCGTTATCATAATAGCTGAGGCCCATCTGATGAGGCGCCTTGCCCTTAAGGCTCTTAAGTCCGCTGATTATATCATTAAATCCAGGGATCACCTGATCAATGATAGCCTTTTTATTTCTTTCCTTATAAGCCTTCTTCTCATCATCTGTAAGGAATGTCAGGGCATCAACCCTGTTATCAAAAAGCTCTATAAGGAAATGTTTGTCGCCGTCTTTCACAAAGGTCTCGCACTGTTCAATAACATCATCGATGTTGTTATCCGTCATCGCATAACCCTTGGAAGCTCTGTATTTTTCATATTCAACGACATTGTCGATATATTCCTTGGATTTCTCAAGAAGGATCACATAATCCTCAACATCCTGTTTTTCATAAAAAGGATAATCCGTAAAATAGTTTGCGAAATCCGACTGGAGTCCTCTCATCGGTGAGAGTTCTCCTGCGTACAGACTGTACTCAGCGAGCTGCATGTTAAGCTCGATCATTTCCTTATAAATGTCATAGGACACCTTGTCTTTTTCACTAAGCCCGTTTTTATCGATGGCAAGCAGCCTGTTATAGTATTCTTCGCTTTCTTTTTTATCCTTTTCTATCGCTTCATCAGACCAGTCAAGGAGGCTCCAGCCTGCCTCAGGTCTTTCAAGGCCGTACTTACTTCCGTCCTTTACAGAATAATGATAATCCAGATATGTGTTGGTTACAGAATCCTTAAAAAGGTCATCCTCAAATGTCTTAAAAGCCTCTTCTGCCTTACCCGAAACCGGTGCCTCAGTCGTATTATCCGTTGCAGGTTCCGTAGTAGAAATATCCTCTGTAGTCGCCTCTGTAGTAGTTTTCTCAGTGGTTGCCTGAGTATCTCTCTGAATTGTTGCAATGATATTCTGCTGTCTGGTTGCCCTCTCCTTATTATCATCCTTGCCTTTGCATGATGATGAAGCAAAAAGCATTAATGCCGATAAAGTGATGGCAATAGCCTTCTTAAATCGTCTCATTTTTTCCTTCCTTTCAGGCTCATCCGCATGGGACGTTTTTATAGCACGAAAGCCGTGCGCACAAAATGCCACGGCTCCTTACTTATCATTTGTTTTTTTCGGCCATTTTGATACGAAGCACCGATCTCTTCAGAGCAAGCTCCGCCTTGCCTATATCTCCGGCATCATCGGATAACTTTCTCTCCGCACGGATCTTCGCTGCCTCGGCCCTGTTCTTATCAATATCCTCAGGCCACTCTACAGCTTCCGCAAGTATTGTAATCTTATGGCCGAGAATCTCAGCAAAGCCTGAATGAAGTGCAGCCTCACGCACCTCTTTATTCTTATGGATTTTTAACACACCCGGAGCAAGCACTACTGTTGTGGGGATATGTCTCGGATAAACACCGATATCACCTTCAACGGTTGTAAACTCTACAAAGTCTGCTTCTCCGTTATAAAACTCCTTATCGGGAGTTATTATCTTTAACTGTATTGTCTCTGCCATGTCTTTTCCCTGCCATTAATCTGCTCTCACCATTTTCTCTAATCGATATCAGGATCAGAAAAACAAATACTCGTTTCACCCCTAGCTTGTTTTTCTTCTGATAAGATGTGAGCGACCTTATTTATCTTTATTCCTATATCTTTCAACCACTTCATCAATGGTACCTGCATTTAAGAAGTAGCTTTCCGGAATATCATCATGAAGTCCCTCAAGGATCTCCTTGAAGCCTCTGATAGTCTCTGCAACAGGAACATAAGTACCCGGAAGACCGGTAAACTGCTCTGCAACATGGAAAGGCTGTGAAAGGAATCTCTGAATCCTTCTTGCTCTTGCAACAGTCAGCTTATCCTGCTCTGACAGCTCGTCCATACCGAGGATAACGATGATATCCTGAAGTTCCTTATATTTCTGAAGTGTTTCCTGAACACCTCTTGCTACCTTATAATGCTCATCACCTACTATTCTCGGATCAAGGATTCTTGATGTTGACTCAAGAGGATCAACTGCCGGATAGATACCAAGCTCAACGATAGATCTTGAAAGAACCGTTGTTGCATCCAGATGGGCAAATGTAGTTGCAGGTGCCGGGTCCGTAAGGTCATCGGCCGGAACGTATACAGCCTGAACCGATGTGATGGAACCGTTCTTGGTTGATGTGATTCTCTCCTGAAGAGCACCCATTTCTGTCTGAAGTGTCGGCTGGTAACCAACCGCAGAAGGTACACGTCCGAGAAGAGCAGAAACCTCTGAACCTGCCTGTGTAAATCTGAAAATGTTATCTATGAAGAGAAGTACGTCCTTGTGGCTGACATCTCTGAAATACTCAGCCATTGTAAGACCTGTAAGACCAACTCTCATTCTTGCTCCAGGCGGTTCGTTCATCTGACCGAATACCATGGTTGTCTTACTGATAACTCCTGATTCCTTCATTTCATAATAAAGGTCGTTACCCTCACGGGTACGCTCACCAACACCGGTAAATACCGAATATCCGCCGTGCTCGGTCGCGATATTTCTGATAAGCTCCTGTATAAGGACCGTCTTGCCTACTCCGGCACCGCCGAAGAGACCGATCTTACCACCCTTCTGATATGGGCAGAGAAGATCAACTACCTTGATACCTGTTTCAAGAATTTCAGTATCAGTTGCCTGATCTGAAAATGCAGGTGCTGCTCTATGGATAGGAAGCTTAACCTCTGTCTCCGGAGCATCCTGTCCGTCTATCGGATCGCCGAGTACGTTGAACATACGTCCAAGTGTATTCTCTCCGACAGGAACCGTGATAGGTCCTCCTGTGGAAATGGCTTCCATTCCTCTTACGAGACCATCAGTGGAACCCATGGCAATACATTTTACCGTATCATCACCCATGTGCTGTGAAACCTCAACGCAGAGCTTGTCTCCGTCCGGCTTCGGAATAATAACAGCATCATAGATCTCCGGAAGCTGACCCTCCGGGAACTTAATGTCAATGACGGCACCGATGATCTGTGAAATTTTTCCTTTTACCTTATCTGCCATCTGTTTATCTCCTAAAATGTGTTTACAAGTTTCAAAATTTTTACTGGCCGCTGTGCTTCGCACGATCGTCTGCTGACGCAGACGATCACGGCGGTTTTCTGCCTCATGCTTCGCACATCGCCTCCGCATGTCGCTTTGCGACATGTCTGCGCCGCTGTGCTTCGCACGATCGTCCGACTCTGTCGGCCGATCAGGCGGTTTTCCGCCATATGCTTCGTATGCCGCTTCTGCCGCTTCGCGTCAGCCCCGTCATACTTCGCACGATTGACCGCTTACGCGGTCAATCAAGGCGGTTACTGTATAGCCTCAGCACCCGCAATGATCTCCGTGAGTTCCTGTGTGATGGAGCTCTGTCTTGCGCGGTTATACTGCAACGAAAGTCTGCTGATCATGTCGTCTGCATTTTCGGTTGCTGAATCCATTGCCTGCATACGGGCTGCATTTTCACTGGCTATTGACTCAAGAAATGCACCGTAAATGATATTTGTCATATATTTCGGAATGATAAGGTTAAGAACCCTCTCCTCAGGCGTCTTGCCGCCCGGCATTGCAACGCCGAAGTTCGCAGGTATCTGCATTTCCGTCTCTATTCCGTAATTCATCTGAAGCTTCTGATCCTCTTCAGATTCACCGCTTTCCTCCGGCTTAAAGTCTTCCTTATCGACAGGAAGAAGCTTTCTCATTACCGGATCATGGACTACGGTATTCTTAAAGTCTGTGTAGGCTACATATATCTCGCCGATCTCGCCCTTCTCAAACTGCTCAAGAAGCTCCTTTGTAAGAGACATGCAGTCATCATAAAGCGGATCATTTATGATATCCGAATAATCCTTGTGGATAGTAAAGCCCTTGCGTGAAAGTCCCTCAAGTCCCTTACGTCCGAGTGCATAGATATATGTATTTTCTTTATCAAAACCGCTGTTTTCAACAAGCTTTACAATATTTGAATTATAGCCTCCGGCAAGTCCTCTGTTGGAACTCATGACAAGCACAGCCTTGCCTGCGCTTTCATTCTTCACCAGATATTTACTGTCAAGACTTGAGGTCTTGGAAAGTATTGAGCAGATAGTATTGTAAAGAAGCTCGAAATAAGGCTCATTTGCCTCAACTCTCGCTCTTGCCTTCTGCAGCTTTACAGTAGAAACAAGCTTCATGGCTTTTGTTATCTGCTGTGTACTTTGAACACTTTCGCGACGTCTCTTGATGCCTCTCATTGAAGCCATAGAAACTTACCTCCGTTTCATTTTTTTATCTTCAGGCACTAGAATTTCTCCTTGAATGCTTCGATAGCTTTCTTAAGGAGAGCCTCTGTCTCATCGCTGATAACCTTCTCATTTTTGATATTGCTGAAGATATCAGGCTCATTTGCGCCAATATAATCAAAGAGTCCGCTTTCAAACTCGCCTATACGTGAAACCTCAACGTCCATAAGATATTTATTTACGGCCGCATAGATTATTACGACCTGCTTCTCAACCGGAAGAGGCTTATACTGAGCCTGAACAAGCATCTGCTTGATTCTTTCACCCTGTGCAAGCTTATTCTTGGTATCCTCGTCCAGCTCTGAACCGAACTGGGCAAATGAAGCAAGCTCTCTGTACTGTGCAAGCTCAACACGGATAGGAGCCGCGATCTTCTTCATAGCCTTGATCTGTGCCGCACCACCAACTCGTGATACTGAAAGACCAGGGTTAACAGCCGGTCTGAAACCTGCATTGAACATTTCTGTCTCAAGATAGATCTGTCCGTCTGTGATAGAGATAACATTTGTAGGTATGTATGCAGATACATCGCCTGCCTGTGTCTCTATGATAGGAAGGGCTGTAAGTGAACCTCCTCCCAGCTCATCGGAAAGCTTTGCAGCTCTCTCAAGAAGTCTTGAATGAAGATAGAATACGTCTCCCGGATAAGCCTCACGTCCTGGTGGTCTTCTCAGGAGCAATGAGAGTGTACGGTATGCGGTAGCGTGCTTCGAAAGATCATCATAAACGATAAGTACGTCCTTTCCGTTCTCCATCCATTCCTCACCGATAGCGCATCCCGCATACGGTGCTATATACTGAATAGGTGCCATTTCGCTGGCGGTAGCCGCTACTACCGTTGTATATGACATAGCATCATATTCATTTAATGTCTTAACGATATTTGCAACAGTTGACGCCTTCTGACCTATTGCAACATAGATACAGTAAACGCCCTGTCCCTTCTGGTTGATGATAGTATCAAGAGCGATAGCTGTCTTACCAGTCTGTCTGTCGCCGATGATAAGCTCTCTCTGTCCTCTTCCGATCGGAACCATGGCATCGATAGCCTTGATACCGGTCTGGAGTGGTGTATCAACTGACTTACGTGTGATAACACCCGGAGCTACTCTCTCTATCTGTCTGGCCTTATCTGTTACGATAGGACCCTTGTCATCTATAGGCTGTCCGAGTGCATTTACAACTCGTCCCAGCATCGCATCACCTACAGGAACCTCAACAACTCGTCCGGTTGTCTTTACAGTATCACCCTCGCTGATGTTCTTCATATCACCAAGAAGAACGACACCGACGTTGTCCTCTTCAAGGTTCAGCACCATTCCATAGACATCTCCCGGGAAGAGGAGAAGCTCTCCCATCATCGCTTTGTCGAGTCCATGAACACGGGCAATACCGTCAGCCAGCTGGATTACAGTACCTGTATCTGAAGTTTCGAGCTTAACCTTATAGCCCTCTATCTGCTTTTTGATTACGGAACTAATCTCTTCCGGATTTAACTTCATAAAGCCTGCTGTCCTTTCATGATTTATAAGTAAATATCTTTTCTTTCTTACAGTAAACTCTTTCTGAGAGTCTCAAGGGAGGTCTTAACACTGCTGTCAACGACTCTGTCCCCGATCTTTATAACAACACCGCCGATAAGCGTCTTGTCAACCTTGTAGTTAACATTCAGCTTGCTAAATCCGGTGGTTTCAAGAAGCTTATTCTCAACCTTCTCTCTCTGGATATCGCTGAGAGGAACCGCAGAAGAAACCTCTGCCCTTCCGATCTTAAGCTCCTCCATGACTCTGTCAGAGAAGAATCGGAGTATTCCCGCGATATGACCGCTGTGGCCCTTATCAATGGCAAGCTTCATCGTCTCAACGAAGAGGCCGTCAGCCCTTCCGGCAAAAATGTTATCTATAAGAGCAAGCTTTTCATCACTCTTAATGTCCGGATGGGTAAGAACCCTCGAGAGTTCCGGATTACCGCAAATGATCTCCTGCAGGCTTTCAGACTCACCAAAAAGCTCATTCAGTCTGCCCTCATCCTTTGCCGCTTCAAATAAAGCATTGCCGTAAACCGATTCTACCTCTCTTGCCATGTATCATCACCTATTTCCTTAAGTGTTTCATCAAGAAGTTCATTCTGCTTCTGCTCATCCATATTTTCAGCAACGATCTTGCCGACCATAGCAGATGCAACATTTATTATCTCGGTTCTAACCTCGTCCTGTACCTTCAGCTTCTCAAGCTCAGCGTCCTTCTCGGCATTCAGTCTGATCCTTCCGGCCTCTTCCTTGGCTTCTGCTATTATAGCAGCTTCATTTTTAACTGCCTTGGTGTGAGCCTCTGAAAGTATCAGCGCAGCCTCCTCGCCTACATTTTTAAGCTTCTCATCGTACTGCTCCTTGAGAAGAGCTGCCTCTTTCTTGTCTTTTGCAGCATTTTCGATATCTGACTGCACCTTCTCCTGTCTCTTTTCAAGCATTTTTCTGACAGGATTGATGAGAAGATATCCTACGAAGAGAAAGAGTATAAATACCGCTATTCCCTGAAAGAGAAGGTCAAAAAGAAGCTGACTGTCAAGTCCGAAGATACGTCCGGTTCCCGCAAGAACTGCCGGAGAAGCCGTACTTCTAAACGTTATTAATTCAGTCACTATACTTCTCCTTCCGAATTATTTATCAAATGGCTTAACGAACATGAGAAGAAGTGCAACTACAAGTCCGTAAAGACCTGTTGTCTCTGCAACAGCCTGACCGAGAAGCATGGTAGACATGATATCACCCTTTGCACCCGGATTACGACCAACTGCCTGAGCAGCCATACCTGCTGCATTTCCCTGTCCGATACCGGTACCGATACCTGAACATACTGCTACTCCCGCTCCAAGAGCAGAGAAAGCGTGAACCAGATCAATACTGTTAAAATCCATATTTTTTTCCTCCATTAAATATTTTATCTCTAATTATCTCCACGTTTATCCTTGATAAACGTTATCGTAAGCATGCAGAATACATAGGTCTGTATTGCTCCCGAGAATACATCGAAGTATACATGAAGCGCCGCCGGAACACCAATCTTTGCGAACCAAGGCAGCATACCATAATACAGTGCCATAAGTACTGTACCGCCGAGGATATTACCGAAAAGACGGAGTGACATCGAAAGCGGTGTAGAGAATATACTTATAACATTCATCGGGAAGAAGAAAAATACAGGCTCAAAGAGACTTGTGACAACTCCCCATTTATTGTATTTGATATCAGCATATTCGATCATTACAAATGTTATGAGAGCCAGGCAGAGCGTTGTGCCGTAATCTGCCGTAGGCGGTCTCAGACCGAATATACCCGATGTATTGCTGAAGAATATGTAAAGCGCAAGAACGCCGATATAATTCGCATATTTCTTAGCGACTCTCTCACCCATGGTGCCGCTCACGAACTTGTTCAGAGCATCAACGCCTATCTCGATAAGAGTTGAAAATGTAGTCATCCTGTGCTCGCGCTCCGCCTTCATAAAGCAGTGCCTTGCGACAAGAGTGAATATCATGAGTACTGCCATGACGATGATAGTACAGATATGGGTAGTCGTAATATATACAGTTGAACCAAAGAAATTGATCGGATACAGCTGGTGAATGTAGAAATCCGCTTCTTTCAACACCGTAGCTCCTCCGGTTACGCCGGTTATTCCCGGTACAGAAGGTAACATTTATTCATCCTCCTTCGTCAGGTGTCTTCTGATGAATTTATTTGAAAGACCTGACAGTTTAATTGATATAAGCCCGAGCGTTACACCCGCAAAGGCATGTACATCTATAAATACCGCCGCCAGAAGCACCACAAACGCAAGTGCCATCCTGAGCAGGCTTCTGTTTCTTATATATGTTGCCGCGCCTCTTTCATTTAAACGCAGGCCGGCATCCAGTACATCATACATATTTATGACTGCCGCAACAGCGAGTCCCATTCCGATAAGCAGTCCTGCAAGATAGAACAGCTTTCCTTTTCCGGAAATGATGATCAGCCCTGCGGCAAGAAATATCATACTGATAAAGAATATACCGATTATTAGCTGTGCAAGCACATGTCCCGCACTGTCATCTCTTCTTATCCTGAGAAGACGTTTCATTATTCTTTCCATCAATTACCTCTTGATCACAGCGGTGCATGATCTTTAAACAGCAGCCGGTCTCAGTCTTCGTCATAAGGATCTTCTGACTCAGGCTCTCCCGGCATCTCACTGCCGAAGGCCTTTCGCTCCCATTCAGGCTTTTCCGCAGCCTGTTCCCTCTTCGCAGCCTTTAATTCGTGGCTGACAAGAACATATACGGATCTTACGCCTGTAAGAACTCCAAGAATGATAAAGACTATGATCCAGTTCGTATGAAACTTCTTATCTATCAGATAACCTATTGCCGTACACAGAAGGATCGGAACTATCATAGAGATCCCTAACTGAAGGACCAGAAATAGATTTTCTGCCACTCTGCTCTTCTTCATACCTGCCCTCTGTCAAACAGTTACTGAATAAATACGCACAACAAAATAATTATACTTTTTTTTTGCGCATATTGCAACCAGATTTTATATATTATTCAAGTCTAAATTACATTAAATTTGTGAATCTCCTGCATTTAGACACATACGTTTACGATCCGCCGTGATCCGGTGGCTGCACGTCCTGCTCGAAACACTGTGATCCAGTGGCTATGCATTCACTATGCGCACAGTATAAATCTGTCGATAACCTTCACGATACCGTCTTCATCATTTGATGAAGTGATGAAATCCGCAACTCTCTTGACTGCTGCCTGAGCGTTTGCCATGGCAACTCCAACCGCTGCGTACTTTACCATAGAAGTATCGTTAAAACCGTCGCCGCAGGCGATTACATTTTTATGCTCTATACCAAGGATCTCGATGACTCTCTCGATGGCCTTGGCCTTATCGACCTCACTGTTTATCGCCTCAACGAAGAAAGGCTCTGATCTTGTAATGTTGAAACGGTCGCCGTACATTCCCTGAAGCTCCTTCTCGATGCCCTCTGACACCTCAGGATCTGCCGTCATGAGAACCTTATATACGTCTCTGTCGACCTTCTTCTTGAAATCATCAACTGAAACAAGGGGAAGTCCGTTGATCTTAGCCTCCCATTCAAGGTACTTGTCCGGACGTCTTCCGCAGATCACGTAAGGGTCCTTCGTATCCTCAAAGTCATCATAGGTAACTATGCCCATGTCCTTCTCACAGCAGTAATCATAAAGCTTATGAACATATTCCATTGAAAACTTTCTGGTAAAAATGTCTTTATTGTCAGAGCACCTTGTGATACGTGCTCCGTTATATGTCAGAAGATATCCGCCGTACTTGCCCATTTCGAGCTCAGCCTCGTATTTTCTGACTCCCGGAGTTGGACGTCCTGATGCAAGCATCACAAGATGTCCCTCTTCCATTATTCTCTTTAATGCCCTCTTAGTGGCAGGAGTTATCTCCTTCTTTGAATTGGTCAGTGTTCCGTCAATATCAAGAACAAGCAGCTTCTTTTCCATTTTTTTCTTTCCTCTCTTAGAAAAATGTCATCTAAAGAATCCTTCATACTGTACCCCAAACAGTCATGAAAATCCTCTGTGCAGCTACCCCTCGAACCAATACTTTTTCCTTTTTTTCTCTCTTATTTAAGCATCCTTGCATGAATCATAACAAAAACATTTAATTTGCAATGTTTAATCCACACTTTTAATTGTGTGCCTTTAAATGTGCAGCTTTACGTTCCATCTGCCGCCGCCAGGCTTCTTAATACTCAGCCTGTCTGTAATCAGCAAGGAATTCCTTCATCTTTGTCATTGCCTCTGAAAGAACGCTGATCTCCGGAAGATAAACTATTCTGAAATGATCAGGAACCTCCCAGTGGAAGCCGCCTCCGTGAGTGAAGAGTATCTTCTTCTCTCTCAGGATATCCAGCGCAAACTTCTCATCATCCTTAATATTAAACTTCTTGATATCAAGCTTCGGGAAGATGTAAAATGCCGCCTTCGGCTTGACTGCGCTCATTCCCGGAATATCATTTACAGCGTTATATATGAATTCTCTCTGCTCGTAAACTCTTCCGCCCGGACGGATCATGCTGTCTGTCTCTGCATTCATCTGAAGCGCCGGTGCGATAAGCGACTGAGCCGGAACATTTGAACAAAGTCTCATTGAAGACAGAAGGTTAAGTCCTTCGATGTAGCCCTTTGCATTTGCCTTGTCGCCCGAAAGCGATACCCAGCCAACTCTGTAGCCTGCGATAAGGTGTGACTTTGAAAGTCCGTTAAATGTCAGACAAAGGCATTTGTCTGTGAGGCTTGCTATCGAAGTATGAACAGCTCCGTCCATAACAAGTCTGTCATATATTTCATCCGCAAAGATAATAAGATCATTTTCCTCGGCAAGCTTAACTATCTCCATAAGAAGCTCCTTCGGATATAATGCGCCTGTAGGATTGTTAGGGTTAATGACAACTATACCCTTGGTTCTTGGCGTGATCTTACTCTTTATATCATTTATATCAGGGAACCAATCTGCCGACTCGTCGCAGATATAATGAACCGCAGTTCCTCCTGCAAGAGTAACAGATGCTGTCCAAAGCGGATAGTCAGGAGCCGGAACAAGTATCTCGTCACCATAATCAAGAAGTCCCTGCATTGACATGGTGATAAGCTCGCTGACGCCATTTCCGGTGTAAACATCATCGATCGTTACACCCTCGATGCCCTTCTTCTTATCATACTCGATGATCGCCTCACGGGCTGAGAAAAGGCCCTTTGAATCAGAATATCCCTCAGTGGAAGTGAGATTTCCGGACATTGCCGCGACAAGATCATCCGGTGCTCTGAAGCCAAATGGCGCAGGATTACCGATATTAAGCTTAAGAACAGTCTCGCCGTTTCTGACCATTCTGTTCGCTTCATCCATAACCGGGCCTCTGATATCATAACAAACATTGTTGAGCTTTACGGATTTCTCGAATTTTCTCATTTCCAGTTTCCTCCATATTTGTGTGTTCTGAAGGTCCCGACGAACGTCTCCTTCAGGAAAATATAATTTCGAGCATTTATTCTAGCACAAATAGATTACAATGTCTTGTAAAATTATAAATTTTCGGTTTTTTTTATATTTTTTGATATATTTGTTATATAATTATATCTCTCAAAGCGCTATAACAGATACCGCAGCCCGGGAAATCCTGATGCTGTTGTATGCATAAATCTTCAACTTTTTACGGATTTAAAATATACATTTTAAAAAATAACACGAAAACTAACACTATATAAATAACGAAAAAATAACACTATATTAAAATAAGAGGTTGATTATGGCTAAAACTATTGACATGACCACCGGCTCGCCGGCAAAGCACATCCTTCGGTTTGCGATCCCCCTGCTGCTCGGGAACCTTTTTCAGCAGTTCTACAACGTAGTCGATACGATAATAATAGGAAAGTATCTGGGCAAGAGCATGCTCGCATCAGTCGGCGCGACCGGCTCTATAAATTTCATGATAGTTGGAATGTGCCTCGGCATCTGTTCCGGCTTCGGCATACCGGTTGCCCAGAGATTCGGTGCCGGTGACTACAAGGATATGCGGCGTTTTGTTGCAAATGCAGCCTGGCTCTCCGCCATCATTTCCGTAGTCGTAACTTCTTCGGTATGTCTCCTCTGCGATGACATACTAAGACTTATGAATACGCCCGCTGATATATTTGACGGTTCATACAGATACATATTTATAATATTCGCCGGAATACCGACTATAGTGCTTTACAACCTTTGTTCAAGCATTATCCGTTCCCTCGGAGACAGCAGGACTCCGCTGTATTTTCTTATAATATCGTCATTTTTAAATATCGGCCTTGACCTTCTTCTGGTCAAACCGATGGGCATCGCAGGACCTGCCGTTGCAACAGTCATCTCGCAGGGAGTTTCCGGAGTCCTCTGCCTTATATATATGAGGAAGAAATTCGAAATCCTCCATCTTACGAGGGATGAAGCAAAGCTGTCCTCGCATCACGTAAAAAGGCTGCTTCTTCAGGGAATCCCGATGGGTATTCAGTATTCGATAACAGCTATCGGAGCCGTAGTGCTTCAGACAGCCGTAAATGGTCTCGGTTCCATGTACGTTGCTTCCGTAACGGCCGCCGGAAAGATCTCGATGTTCTTCTCCTGCCCGTTCGATGCACTCGGAAGCACCGCCGCAACCTTCGGCGGACAGAATATCGGAGCGGGCCGTCCTGACCGTATAACCAAAGGTCTCGGCGCGATGGTCCTGTTCGGCGCGATATATTCCGCCGCAGCATTTTTTGTCCTCTTCTTTGCGGGAGGCGAGATATCCCTCCTCTTTATGGATGAGCCGGATGCATTTATCAAATCCCACGCACATCTGATGTTAAAATATAATGCTTCAATGTACCTTTTCCTTGCACTTGTAAATATAGTGCGTTTCCTTATCCAGGGCATGGGCTACTCAATCCTTGCAGTCCTTGCCGGAGTATTTGAAATGTTTGCGCGCGGCATATCAGGCTTTTTGCTCGTAGATATCTTCGGATTTACAGCAGTCTGTATGGCCAATCCCCTCGCATGGATAAGCGCCGATATCTTCCTTCTGATCGCATACGCAGTGATCATACGGCGTGAAAAAAGCAAAAAAACACCGACCGGTGATTAAACCGATCGGTGTTTTTTTGCTATGTATATTCATTTAAACGTTCGGGGGTGGTGAACGAAAATGACTGTTTAATTATTTTGCAGCGTTCTTATCAACGTGGTTCTCTACTTCATAACCAGGGTTGATTGAAGCGATTCCTGCTGCAACTTCATCTACTGAATTCCATCCCTTGTAAGACCATGCCTCGCCGATTCCGGAATTGATCTTGATCTCACCAACAGGTAATTCGTAGTTGTTGAGGTTGATATCGATTGTTCCATCTTCCTTAACAACAAGGTTCTGGAAACCGATGTACCAGAAGAATGACGCTGTTTCATCATACTCAGCATCGCTGTCAACATATGTATTTCTAACTGTTACCTTGTAAACCTGATAAAGCTTGTTCTGGAAGTCACCCTCTGCTTCCTCACCCTTTGTAAGAAAAATGCTTCCTACTGACTGGAAATCTACAAGCTCCTCGCTTGATCTGAACTCAGATACAACGTTCTTCTTGTAAACATCCTCACCGTATAAGCTGATGATATTCTGCTTATCTGCAGGAACATCGCTGAGCTTTACTGCGTAATTTACATTTGCTTCTGATGTAGCTTCCTCAACTGAGATTGTATTATCAAATTCTGCCTCGTTCTGTACAACTGTTGCATTTGCAACTACATCTACAGAAGATACAGGAACCTTCTTATCATTTGACTTTGATAACTTCATTGCTGCGATTCCGCCTCCAACTGCGAGTAAACCTGCAACAACAAATACTGCAACCTTGCCGCCCTTCTTCTTTGCCGGAGCTTCTGCATCAGCCTTCTCTGTGTTTGGCTTCATTGATGCCTTAAGCTTGATTGTTTCTCCTACTTCTTCTCTTCCATCATCAAAAAATTCTCTCTCTTCCATCTCTCAAACCATCCTTTATTTTTTTCTCTCCCGGCCTGTGCCGGATCCCTAGTGATACGCTCCGGAACTATTCCGGATAATTAACTGTTATCTTGTGTATTTCCTACACGTTCTGTCCATCTCAACTGTTCTAATGCGCATTATACACAAGGGCAGTTACTTTGCAAAGTATTTTTTTTAGTACAATTTGTAAGCGCTTACATTAAGTATTTAAAAGAATGTAAACGCTTTCATCATTTTGCTGTTTTTGTCTCTCTTTTTAAATGTCGTTTTAGTAAATTTGCACAAAAAACTATTTTTAAGCACACAATCAGCCCATGACAATTCTGCTAAAATGTCATAGTCAACTTTGTATAATCTGCTATGGTTTTTTAGCATATTTTACAGTTCACTATTTTACATACCGGCAAAGTATGATATACTTCATTTCAACATCCGCGTAAAAAGTAGTATTTTATAGATCCGATTCAGGCAATACTTATACACCGGAGAAAAGAATTACAAAATAGAAATATATAAAAAAGGAGAACACATAAAGAAAATATATGATAGACGACCATTATTTGTGCGAATTACATCTTCATCTGGACGGTTCACTTCCTGTTGAGACTGTCAAATACCTTGCAGAGCAGGAAAACCTGTCACTTTCCGATATCACCGGCAGCGCTTCTTCTGAAGAAGCCTCTGAGAAATATAAAGACGCCGGCGATTCTTTTATGAAAACCGAGATTTTGAAACCACAGCTCTCCGTTTCCGAGGATTGCAGAGATTTAAATGAATATCTGACCAAATTCCGCATCCCTCTCGCTCTTCTTCAGACAGAGGATGCGATCTATGATGCAGTAAAAGCAGTCGGACACGCAGAGGAAGAGCTGGGCGTTGATTATGTGGAGATCAGATTTGCACCACAGCTCCATTTGGAGAAAGGTCTTACACAGAGGCAGGTGATCGAAGCCGCTGCTGATTCGGCTGTATATTTTAATGCCGATCACGACACCAAGATCAGACTCATACTTTGCTGTATGAGAGGCGATGACAACCGCGAGGCCAATATGGAGACCGTCCGTCTGGCCGCAGAATTCATACATGAAGCTCAGGATAAGCACGTTGAACCATCGGATTCGGCTTATAAGAAGGTTTTCATACCTTCCGCCAAGGGAAGAACCCTTCCGGTCGTAGCCGGCGTTGATCTTGCAGGTGCCGAGGCACTCTATCCTACAGAAAACTTCGCAGACATTTTCCTTCTCGCCAGAGAATTGGACGTACCGTTTACGATACACGCAGGAGAGGCCGCAGGTCCTGACAGCATCTGGACAGCCCTGAACTTCGGAGCGAAGAGAATAGGTCACGGCATCGCTGCTATACAGGACGAAAGCCTGATGAGATATCTTGTCGACAACAATATCGTTGTGGAATGCTGTCCGACCAGCAACCTTAACACCAAGGCCGTCAGCACGATCACAGAGCATCCGATAAGAGAATTCCTTCGTCACGGAATACGTGTAACCGTAAGCTCAGACAACACCACAGTTTCAAACACCAATCTTATCCGCGAATTTGAACTGCTCGAGGATGCAGGCCTTACAGCCGAAGAAAAATACCTGCTTTATAAAAATGCAGAAGACGGCTGGATGTAATCCAGAGTCTGAGAAAGAAATACATTTTAGGCGGATCAATCTGTAAAGTTGATTCTGCACAAGTTTACTCATTGCAGACTCATCCTTTTCTTACGCAAACTTACCGCCCCGTTTAGTTCCGAGCTCTCAGGCACTCGCGGATGCCGGAAGATCTTTCAACATCATTTCCGCCCAGCTCAATGCCTTTTTTGTAGTACTCGATAGCCTGATCATAATCTCCGTCAACCTCAGCCATGAGCGCCAGCCTGTCGTTCTTATCAACACAGGTAGAATGAACGCAGTGGTAACACTTGATGCAGTTGTCTGTCTTGTCAAGAAGGCTTGCAGCCCTCTCCTTATCACCCATATAGAAGTAAAGACCGGAAATCTTGCAGGCACGGTAAGGGAACAGCCTCTCATAAGCAAGATATGCATCAACCGAGCCATAGCCCTTCTCAATATAAGAGATTGCCTTCTCCGCATATTTTGCCGCATTTTCCCTATCGCCAGCATACATATAGCTTCTCGCCATCAGCTCATATACTTTAGAGACATCAAGATAATATCCCCTGCTCTCATCCTCCGAAAGGAGCAGATACTCCAGATATTTCTCGCTGTACTTGATGCACATCTCATGATCTCTATGTACATAAACAAAATGATAAGCTATATCATAGGCCATATTCCTGCGCGCATCCTTTTCTTCTTTGGATGCTTCGGATTTAGCAGGCTTCATGACCCCTAATCTCTCTGAATAGGCAAGGAAATCCTTTTCGATCTCCTTCATTTTATCAATGTCATCTTCAAATGAGAAGGTTTTCGCAATATCTCCTATATAACTAAAAAGCTGCAGGAACCTGTATACAGGGATCTCCGGATATTTATCAACAGCCTTGCAGAGACTGATGTATTCCTCATCATCCTCCCTGCCGGTAATGCCGGACAGCTTACTCATAAATGCTTTCGTTCTGTATGCGGCAGCCTCCTTATAATCTTTCGCATCATCGCAGAGATCTGCAAGCTTATCATAAGAAAACGCATCATAATAATCGAATTTCTCCATGAATTCCTTATAAGCCTTTACAGACTCATCAAATCTGTTCATGATCTGATAAAGCTTTACAAGGTTCGTGTATCCGGCAAATCTTCCGCTGCCCTTATATATCTCGACCGCTTTGCGGAAGCTCTGCTCGGCACTCTCGTAATCGCCCTGCTTCATGCAGACGATGCCGTGAGCATTCTGAACATAAGGATCATCTTCAAGATCAACCGCAGCCTTTTCTATAAATTCACGCGCTTCGTCATATAATAATGCATCAACCAGCATCAAAACATAATTTACCGAATATCTGCCGTCATATTTCTTATCAACAAGCTTCTTTGCAAGCGAGATAGCCTTGCCGCTGTACTCCTTCTCTTCCCTCTCGACAAATCTGACATCATTATAGTATTCAGAAAGCTTGTACATAGCATCCGCATTATCCGGATCCTTCTGCAGTACCTCCTCGAAGCAGCCTGCAGCCTCATCCCTCCTGCCTCTGGCATTCAGATACTTTCCATATTCGAAAATGATGCCGTTATCCTCCGGGAACTTCTCCATCATGAGCTTATACTCTTCATCAGCCGAACTTTCATAACGCTCAAGATAATCTATCTCCAGCCAGCGGATATTCTTATCATCCGGATACTGCTCTTTCGCCTTCTGTATGAGCTCCTTCAGCTTTGACAGAGCCTCATCCCTGTCAAGCTCGGGAGCCTTCTGATGCTCTGCATCCATCAAAGCATAGCCGTAGCTTATATAAAATCTCTGCTGCTCATCAATACCGTCGTAGCCTTCATTTATAGCTGCTTCAACCTTTCTGAAAAGCTCGATCGCATGATATGGCTCCTTGATAAGTCTGTAATACCTTCCCTTGCAATAGTCCAGCCTTACATCCTCAACATTATTTTCTTCAACATATTTCTGCGCATCCTCATAGCCTTCCGCATCCGAATAATCTAAGAATATCTCCTCTGCCAATACGTATGAATCAGCATAAGCCGGATCATTTTCCCTAAGATAATAATAATCGTCGATTACCGTTCTGGCATCGCCTGCCTTATACGCCATATACTGCCTGTTGCCGTGGGAAATAGTTACATAGCTGTTGTTCTTCTCTATCTCTCTGCTCCAGAATTCTACGCCCTCTGCATATTCCTGCCGGTTGAGCAATATGTAATCATAAAGTCTTACGTAATCATAATAATCAAAGCTCTTGGCAAGCCTGAGTGCCTCCTGTACATTTGCCTTGGCATTATCCAGATCTTCACAATATGCATAACCCGTGCCGATCAGGAAGTAGACATACGGAAGCCTGTTGACTCCGAGAACGTCTTCGATCGAAAGGTCCTCCAGATCCTCACGCTTCTCATTTCCGTATTTTTCTATAAGGAAATCCTTAAGTTTCTGCAAATGAGGAAGTGCCTCCTCATACTTCTGTTCTCCGGCAAGCAGCCATCCGCTCAGATAATGATATTCAGCTTCCGTCTTCTCATTATCCGGCTGAATATCTTCAAGAAGCTTTAATGCCTCCTCGCGCTTTTCATTTCTGCTGTATATCCAGGCAAGGCTTACCTTCTCACGTTCCGTTCCGGCTCCTTCCCCGATTAGAGCCTCAAGCTCTTCCATTCGCTCACGATCGATCTGTTCAGAAAACTCCAGATAAACCGCAGATTTCCTGATGTAATTATGCACATACGACATGTAATCTGCCGCATGCTTCTTATCGCCTTCAAGATAGCTTATAAGACTCATCGCAGGGTGGGTTTCATTTACAAATATCTCTTTCATGGTCTTTGAGATGACCGCCTTGCATTTTTCCAGTATTTCAGGAGAAATGCTGAGCCCCATATCCTTATGGATATCCTGCACGAAAAATCTGAGATACATGAATACAAGATGAGAAAAATAAAAATCACTGTGCTTCTCGCCGCCTAAAACAGCTCTCTTTACAGCCTTTTCAGCAAGACTAAAGCACTCCTCAAATCTGCCATCAAAATATAAATACCGGATAACAGCTATCTCCTCAAACGGATGATAAAAGTCCATCTCTCTAAGGTGAAGTATGCCCGCTGCAAGCTTATTCAGGATGCTTTTTCCTGCCTCTTCATTTTCAGCTATATCTTCACTTTCGAGCGCCCTGTAATAATTTATAAAGCGGTTGATCGTAGTTATATACTCATCAATCTCATATTCATATTCGTTCTCCGACTCCTCCGGAACTCCGTCAACCGTTACAGCATTAACCTCCGGAACGCCGTTCTCTCTGCCGCACACAGGTTTCTCCGACAGAATATAATCGCCATCATTTTCTATGACATTGCATAAATATGATATGAATTCACTCGGAAATATCTCCGAAAGCGCCTCTCTGTCATGCGTGATCAAAAATACACTGTTGATCTTCTCAAGCACCTCTCCGGAGAACTTAAAATGCTCCATAACGTAGGCAAGAAATTCATTTCTTACCTCCTCCTGCTCGTCCAGCGATGTAAACACCGGATTCTCGAAGAGCTTTCTCCAGCATTCGATATCCATTCTCTTATTGATATCTTTATATATCTCGTCAACCTCAGCTATAACTTCAGCGTATGGTCTTTCCTCCTCGACGTCCCCCTTGGATTCAAGAAGCTTCAGCGCCTCATCATAAGCTTCCTTAAGACGCATAAACCCTTCCGGATTATCCTCCGGGTTGGTCACTATAAGCTTTGCCCTGTATGCTTCCCTGATCACATCAGGATCATCTGTCGGGTCAATCCCGAGAACCTCCCAAATCATTCCTAGGTTTTCCTTTCTCCCGGATATCACCGGGTTTCACCCATAAATAAAAACTCTACTCTGCAGTCCATCCCGAATAATAATATCTTATAATATATGGATTAAAGATATACCATTCTCCGTTCGACTCATATATGAAAACATCATATACCGAATTATCGTAATAGTTTATTACCTGACTATATGTAGTGCACTTTTTTCCTGTTCTCTCATTATACAGTCCGGAATTCTCAAAAGCCCTCGTAAATTTCTCGTTATTCCACCACGCCTCATCGAATCCGTATTTTTTGTTTCCATAGCGCCAATGTATCTTTATCTTTGCAACATAAACATCGTTTACATCTACTTCACGGTTTGAACTAATATACTCTGCCATATCCGGTATTTCTATCTTCTTTAATCTATCCCTGTATGATATTGTATATTCGGATGCCTTTTTTAGACTTACCAATTCATAATCAACCTTGAAATCTTTATATTTTTCTTTAAACTTTGCATTATCATCATTTGTTTCATAATAATCTTCCCAACCGCCATTCTTCGCCGAAACAAAGCCATATGATGAAAGATATATATCTAATATTTCCTGTTCAAACCTTAAATAATCCATCTGCTGCAATGTGCTTCGATAAAAGCATAATCTATTTGTTATTTGATTTGATAACGATTGACCCTGTTGATCAATTATTGTTCCGTATTTCTCGCTTCCCGCAGGGGCGCAATAAGATTCAGCCTTACTCATATCCATTTCGCTCAGCGCTTCAAAGAATCCATCCAGAACCTTCTCCTGCGGACTTTTATTTGCTTTCTTAAAGAAAAGGAAATATGCACCGATTCCTAGTCCTAAAACAAGTACAACTATTGCCGAAATGATAACCGGCTTCTTAATCCCCTTCTTCACAGCCCCTTCTGAAGGCGGCTGAAATCCCGGTTGCGGAATGTACTGGTTGTACTGAGCGTTCGGGTTGTACTGCGCAGCCTGGTTGTACTGCGCTGTTGGATTATATTGTGCAGCCTGGTTGTACTGCGCTGTTGGATTATATTGTTCAGCCTGGTTGTATTGGCCCTGCTGCGGCTGTGCTCCCGGTTGTTGAACGTACTGATTGTACTGAGCGTTTTGGCCGTACTGTGCTGTTGGGTTGTATTGTGCTGCCTGATCGTATTGACCTTGCTGTGCTGTTGGGTTGTATTGCGCTGTCTGATTGTATTGGCCCTGCTGCGGCTGTGCTGCCTGCTCATTTGGCATTATCTGCTTAGTACCGCATTTACTGCAGAATACTGCATCATCAAATAACTCCGATCCACATTTTGTACAAAACTTCATTTAACCCCTCCCTATACTTTTTCACTTTGCTTTCTCAGTTTACTTTTTCAGATTACCCCTCGAAATACCGGTTAAATATTGCTGCAGGAACCTCTGCCTCTATATAGATACCGTCATCTCTGTATTCCTCTTTCTTTACAATACCATTCTTTCTGATATCGGCGACTTTTGACATTTCGTTGTAGCCAAAAACCTTCTCCATGTATTTTCGGTCTTCCTTTATGACCTCAGACATTGCCTTAAGAAGATCATCTATTCCACGTCCTGTTTTGGCTGAAATTCTTACTTTCTTATAGCCGCGCGCATCTCTGAGTCCGGCCAGGATCTCATCTTCATAATCCTCTCCGGGAAGTCTGTCCTGCGGGATCAGTTTATCGATCTTATTGAATACCGTGATTATCTTTTTTCCTTCTATGCCAAGCATATCCAGCGTTTCATACACAACCTTCATGTCCTCCTCGGCATTCTCCGAAGACGCATCAACTACATGGATGATATGATCTGCATACTTCGCTTCTTCAAGAGTGCTTCGAAATGCATCAACCAGATTGTGCGGAAGCTTTCTGATAAATCCGACTGTATCCGTCAGAAGCAGCTTCTCGCCGGTTTCCATTTCCAGACTTCTTGTGGTCGTATCAAGAGTAGCAAAAAGCTTGTTTTCTGCTAAGATATCCGAACCGGTCAGCTTGTTTAGAAGAGTCGATTTGCCAACATTTGTGTAACCGACTATTGCAAAGACCGGTATAGCATTTTCTTCTCTCTTCTTTCGTGTGATCTCTCTGTGGCTGACAACATCATTTAACTCTCTTCGAAGCTGGGCTACGCGATTTCTGATAACACGTCTGTCCTGCTCAAGCTTCTTCTCTCCGGGACCTCTGGTTCCTATACCACCACCAAGTCTTGACATGGCTAGTCCTTTTCCGGTAAGTCTTGTGAGTCTGTATTGAAGCTGGGCCAGTTCAACCTGAATCTTTCCTTCTGATGTGATCGCATGCTGGGCAAAAATGTCAAGGATGACCATCGTCCGGTCCATGACCTTAGTTTTCAGTATCCTTTCAAGATTTGACATCTGTGCCGGAGTCAGTTCATCATCACATATTATTCCGCTCGCATCAGTAGTATCGATCAGATTCGCCAGCTCCTCAAGCTTTCCGCTTCCCAGATATGTTGAAGTTACAGGTTTATCAATATGCTGAACCATTTTGGCAACAGTTACAGCCCCTGCTGTCTCTGCAAGCTCCTCCAATTCGTCCAGCGCCTCATATGTATCTGTTCCGACTAAAATAACCTTTTCAACAGGTTCCTCTATCAGTTCCATCCAAAAAAATCTCCGTATCTTTTTACTAATCGAATAGTTAACTCTGTACAGGCTGATTGTACCATATAGCTTTTCTATTTCCAAGAAAAAAGCTCTCAACCTTAGTTGCAACACCATTCAGTTCAGAGAATTTTGATATTAAAATGAGCGCCGAGAAGAGGTACCATCCTCACTCTCGACGCTTTCGCATTAATCTAGACATCTGACGCTTTAATATTCACATCCACACAAGCCTTCAGTATCTTTGAAATATCATTTATATAATCCTCTGAGACCGATTCAATATACTCATAGTTTCTGGCATTACTAAATGCAATAATAATCAACGTTAGAAATACTTACTATATCTCCACAGCTAATCTTTGTCGGTTCATGGATACGCACTGAATTAACGTATGTTCCGTTTGTTGAGTTAAGATCGTTGATAAGATAGTCATCCCCCTCCCTGATAATCTCAGCATGAATCCGGCTGATTCCCTTGACCGGAAGACAATAATCAACCAGACTATCTATCCTGCCTATAGTCTTCTTCTCCCGGCTCAGCTCAATCTGTCCTGCCGTTCTCATAATATTCACATCAACCGGCACAAGCCTTAATCCATCGCCAGCTGTATTACTGCTGAAATAATCATTCGTTTCAACACTCATATCGCTATACATATTACCGCTTATATTACTGTAAATATCTTCTACTTCCGGGATCCTCTCATCTAACCTGCCGCCTACTCTGCCATTTGTTACACTTCCTGACCTTCCGCCTGCCATACTGTCTACCCTACCACTTGCCGCACTACCTGCCATGCCGTCTGCGCTGCCGCTTGTCACACTGCCCGCCATACCGTCTGCGCTGCCGCTTGTCACACTTCCTGCCATGCTGTAAGACTTACCTTCAAATCTTCCGTAACTCTCCCCTTCGTCAGATTTTTCGTATATCTCATCTTTTTCATCCCTCTCATCCTCACTATGCTTTAAGCTTTTCATCAAGAGACATACAAGAAAAATGACAGCTGTAAATGCTGTATATTTAAGACTCTTTCTGCCAAAAACGATCAAAAGTATAAGAGACACTGCAAAAAGTCCGGCTCCAAATCCATAGAATAATATACTGTCAAATACAGTATTTTTATGCCGTTCCTGAGTCTTTATCTCCTCCGGTCTGCCCGGAAATTTCTTATCCGTATCAAAACCGTTCCCGGAATCATACACGGAAAAGTCATCCATACCATTGTAGGCAGCCTCATTTGCGCAGATTACATTTGTTATCTCTCCGGGTATCATTTTGCCGCTCCGGTCTTCTCCGAAGCAGCCGTAATCTTTTTCTACAGCAGCCTCCGGAGCCATCAGAAGCGGTACACCCCGACCGCTTCCGAAGCTCGCAAGGCTCTTTACAAATACTGACGGATTAAACCCTTCTCTTATGACATATCCGGAAAAATAATCATATATGCCTATAACCTCCTGTGGATTACTATGATCCATCACGGTCATCATATCCTCCATAAACTCCCTCAGCTGCCCGGCAAAAGAAGAAGAAAAACCGGGCACGCAGAGAAAGCAGTAATGACCTTTCAGTGTATCAAACAGAATATATCTTTTATCGATCACAAGATCATCCGCCGAAAGCATATAATCATCCATTTCTGTTATACAGGCCGCAAGATCCGTAAAGATGCTTTTCAGATCATTTGCATTTATATTTCTTTTAGCAAGTCCTGTCGATAGCAGTATTTTATCATCCAGCCTGACAACCATTTCCGGTTCACAGTTTACTTCTCTGAAGAAGACATCCGCCAGATATGTAAATGTATTGCTCTTTATCATTTCAATCTGCACAGAGTGTTCTCTGTCAATACCACTGACCTCAAGAAAGCTACTCCCCAAGCGCGTCTTCTGCAATATCATCATAAAGCTGCCACCTCCTAAGGCGATCAGTACATAGACCGTTTTCGGTCCGGCATATCATGCGGGTTATGCCCTTCATATCCAGCATTCCCGTCATACTAACTATTCCATTACTGCAGCTTCCCGCCATTTTATAATCATCACACCACATGATAACGCCCGCCAGATTATCCTTGTCCGAGTAATATTTAATATATGAATCCTTCTGAACCAGCGGGACAGAATATACCTTCTGATACATATAATCTCTTAATGATGCCGTATTAAGTATGTAAACCATCGCATAAACACTGAACATGGTTATGATTATCAGTATAGAGCCCACAAATGCAGCCTCTACCGACACAAATCCACTATTTTTTCCCGGCTTACCATCAACCTTCACAATTCCAACTGTCTTCCTGCATCGCTTCGCTGCACTTCCGCCCGTCTTTCCACGCAGACATAAACTCTTTCTATCTTCTCTATCCATGCGGCCGGCTCCTTCCGACATTAAACTCATCTTATCCATATTTTCACCTGCATTTCTCACATTCCGGCATACCACTTACATCCTTCAGCCTGACTCTTCTTACATTTCTTAGCAGTCTTGAACACAGTGGACTGCTATGATATTTGTCCCCCTCATTCGTGATATATACTAAAAGGCCTCCTCTTGAAGCATCACAGTACGAGCAGGGGTCATATCCCCGTTTCTCAGCCTTGGCCTTAGTCACAGCCATAGTCTCATGATAAAGATACGTACATCTTCTCGAATGATGATAGACCACTCCATTCTCAGCTATATAAACATAAATGCCGCTTTCATCAGTAACCTCACCCGGTCCGTTATATCCAAGGTAGGCTTTTTGCTTTATCTTATCGGTATATGTTTTCTTAAAGCTTCCGAGAAATGGAACATAAAAGTTGACCGTATACCTTACACGTACGGTAACATAGCCCGATTCATCCGGAAATCTTGATCCGAGAAGCAATATCCCGGAGGTTCCTCCCCTGACAAATCTGTTAACAAGCTCCTTATCATCCAGATATTCATCTATCTTCGAGGTTGCGACAAAATAATCCGTGTAGTCCAAAGCCTCTATATTTTCTGAAAGATATGCATACTCCGACATATATTCGGCCACCTCAACAACTGCTGCCTCATATATAACCGCTCTCAGTATTATCACCTTGCAGAACATTGTGAATGAATAGATAAACAGCATGAAGAGCGGCAGCACCAAAGCTGCTTCGATTGATAAAAAGCCTTTATTTTTCACACCTTTCATACATTTTTCCTCAAAGCTATGTCACGAGGATCGGGCATTTACTAATCATTCTAGCTTGGAGAGGCTTCTACTATCGAGAGATAGTATATGATGCAGGAGTCAAGGAGGTTAATAACCTTTCACCATTGATACACCAACGTAATTGCCCGGTCCTCGTGACATATTTATCTTTATATAATTAAAACCTTCTTCCTGAATGCGAAATCGGTCAGTAATCTGTTTCCTTATAGAGATCAAAGGATACACCTTCATATTCGATCTCTGTGTTCACGGAAAACTCTACCGCAGCATTTTTAATCCTGAAATCCGGATAATCTATCCCCGCATTCAGTTCAAAAATGTCGAGGATCCTGTCATACATTTTTTCTCCGGTTGCGGCCATAAGTATCATCAGATATTCGTCATAATCCAGCCCCTTCTCTTTATCCTCATTTCCGATCGTTCTGTTAAAAACAGCCAAATTGTCGTATATATCCGTACACCAGTCTTCTGAACTCTTGATAAGCTTTACCTTATGTCCCTTGACCAGAAAATTGACGTCAGCAATACTTTCAATATATGACCAGCAGCCTGCGAGAAGGTACTTTACGACCGGCTGAAGAAATGGTGCATACGCCGTAAGAACTGTAGCCAGTGCCGAGACTCTCGCCATGCGTCCGGCGTCAGTAAGAAGATACGCAAAATTAAATCCCAGCCTGAGCTTTATAAGCTTTCTTACCGTATGTGAGTAATTCAGATAATCATTTGGGTAACCGCAGATTATATATTCCTTCTCCATATTGACGTATGTTTTATTTTCCTTCTTGGATCTTAACGACTTAAAAACCTCACTGCAGTAAGCTATCGCCGCTGCATTATTTGTAAAGCTGTTACCCCATCCGTTTGAAGAAGTAAGGTCTCCCCTAAGTGCACTGTAATCAGAAAAATCATGGCTGACATCATCCGAAAACATATAGAACATGCCAGAATACGAAGGTACGCTGAATATATCTATAATGTTCTGACTGAACTCTGCGTCCTCAGGAAGCATTAATACAGCTACAGTTGCTCCGCCCATAATTCTATTCACGAATCTTGGGTCCTTCTTCTCGGTTTTCTTCTCGGTTTTCTTCTTATCCTCCGCCTTTTTCTCCGGATCCTTTCCGTCCTCCTTGTCCTTAGTGATAGCATCAAGAGTCTCTTCGTCCATCGCCTTAAGCGTTTCATCATCAACCGCTTTATCCGCCTTATCAGGTGATATTCCGATCTTCTTAAGAACAAGCTCCGTACCAGACTCAATAAGAGAATATTTCATATAGTCATTTATCTGATATTTCAGCGCCGAGCAGTCATTCATCTGTATGGTATTAACCGCCGACAGCTTTACATCCTTTACATTAAAGCTGCCCCCGAGAGTGTACTCCAGATATTCCCTGATCAGCTCCTCAGTCTTACCCTCGCCGCAGCCGTAATATGTACTGTCGAAAAGAAGGATATGATAGTTTTCAAAAATATATGGATTATAATCCGCCTTGATGCTTGAAACCGCACTGCTTAACGCTGTAACCGCCCTGATCCTCGCACATTTGATCCTGACGCCCTTCGCTACGATAAGCACCAGAGTGATCATCACCATAAGAATAAGTGATACGACTATCGTAACTACGCCCTTGTTGCTTTTTGTATCATTATCCTTCATCTTCATATCCTCCGTTCCGACTGAATACTTATTGTTAATTCAAAATACTCTTTGCTCCGTTATTGATGCCCTTCCAAATGCTGCCTGCAAGAGCTGTGATCTGTGCTTTAAATATGACTATTAAAGCGATCAGGACAACTAAGACGAGAATGACCTCGATTGAAATTGCCCCTCTATTGCTGTGCATCACCGGACATTCAGGAGCTTCACAGCATTCGTTTTCTGTTCTTTCTTCTTCCATAATCTCATTCCTCCTAAAAATTCTTTAAAGCCGGAAACATTACTATTCCTACCACTGCAACTAAAAGTATAAACATCGGTAATAACAGTTTTTCCGCTGCTTCTTCCCCTTTCTTCTTCGCCCTGTTCTTTCTCATGCCAAATGCATCCTTTTCCTCCCTGCGCAGAAGCTCCAGAAGATTCGAATTGCCTCTTTCAATATTTCTGCATATCAAAGTCATCAGCCTCGAGTACTCCTCGACTCCCGTAGATCTGCCCATTTCGGTATAGACGGTTTTCTCATCTCTTCCTGCATTTAACCCATTAACTGCATAATTCAGTTCTTCATAAAGACTGCTGTCTGGATCATTTTCCTTAAGCTCCCTGTGTATCCTTATCATTGTTTCTTTTACCGACAGGCCCGCGCCTATCCTTAACACAAGACTGCTTACAAAAAATGAATATCTCCGCAGCAGCTCCTCCTGCCTCTTCAGTCCTTTTTTGTGAAACCTGTTAAAAACTGCAAAAATGTAAATTCCGATAAGTATTATTCCGAATATAAAAAGCTTGCAGACTGTATTTTCAGAAGATGCTCCTCCGGCATAAACCGAGGCGCCATCGATCTTATCGGGCAATACTACATATTCATCATTTCTGCCGTTTTCCTCAAGCTTTATCAGTTCTTCTTCAACCGCGCCGGCCCAGTGAGTCTCTCTGTAAGGAACAACTGTTGCGTACCACACGTATTCCTTGTCATGGCTGCCATCAGTGACCAGGGCTCTTATCCCGACTCTTACCGCCTTTTCCAGCCTTCTGTTACTGACCCTTCCAAAGCTGTTTATCACCTCCGGTTCATCCGTGTTCCACCTTATCTCGAGAGTTCCGTTATCGTTTGATGTCGGAAACGTAAGGTCCATGCTTACATTGTCAAGATCTCTGTTCTCTCCCTTGATGCTCCGGTCAAGCTCCTGATAAAGCTTTTCCGCTTCAGCATTAAATTCCTTATCATCAAACTCCTTAGGAAGTATCTCCATCGAATAATCCTCATGCTTCCCGCCCTTATCGATACTTATACTGTAAGTCACAGGATCATCGCCGGTTTCAGGTCTTTTGATACTATTTGAACCTTCCTTTACACCGGTAAACTGTCCTGCCGCTATAAGCACTATATTTAGAACAAGGATCATGAAAAATGCATTCTCCAGCACCTTCACCAGCCTTTTCTCGGTCTCATTATCAGCGCTGCGGCTGCTCATGGTTTCAGACTGCCTGACGGTCTTCCTAAGTTCATCAAATAATACCGTCTTCCTTATAAGCTTTGCCGAAGCCGCCGCAAGAGGATAGAAGAAGCCCTTTCCCTTATACTTACTGAAAAATATCCTGCTCAGCACTGCCATTGACAGCAGAATCACGGCAAAGCCAAGATTTATGTAAACCATTCATCCTCCTTTCTGCCTGTTTTCCCCTCCTTCTCTCCGACCTCCACCCACATGATACTCTGCATGTACATTTACACGCAGATATTCGTTATCCATCTGCCTGCCGCATCCGCTGCAAGCACCATCAGCAGCATTACCGTCATAAAGACTGCTCCGGATACATTACCGTAAAGCGCACTGATAAAGCTGCCCATACTGATCCTGAGATATGCCAGTATCATAAATGGCATAACAGTCATTATTCTCTGTTCAAGCTTCTTTCCCGCGATCATCACAGCTATCTCATTTTCAACCTCGATCCTCTCACTTATACTTCTGACCGTATCTCTGATTATCTCTATCGTATTGCCGCCGCTGGTCTTAACAACCTCTATCACGCAGGCAAATTCCCTGATCTCAGAAAGTCCTGTGTTATCTGCCATCTCTCTAAAAATGCGGTCCACCGGTTCGTTTATCGACAGTTTTCTTACTGCTGCACTCAGTTCTCTAAACATCACACTTCTTCTGCCAAGCCCCACCGCAAGCTCCCTATACGCCTCTGTTACTCCGTTCTCCAGAGAATATCCTGCGAAAAGCGCCGCATCTATCGACATCAGAACATCCCTGAATTCTTTTAAAAGCAGCCTTTTCTTCTTTGCTTTGTAATCCCTATGCCAGAGCATCATACTTAGTGCACCTACTACGGCTCCCGGAATAAGTCCGACCCACGAATCATAGAAAAGATATGCAACCGCAGGAACCGTTAAGATACTGAAGATCAAAGGCCTTCCTCCCTGTAAATGTTGAGGAGCCCCGCAAACTCAAGCTTCTGTATATTCATAAGATCATTTATCTTCCTGAGCCTTCCGTCAACGTGGCCGCTCCCTTCCTTCCTCAGCTTCTTCTCGCCGTAAGCAGCACGTCCTTCATTTACCTCTGCAAATTCATTTATGACCATTCCCTTATCCTCCTCAAAAATGTATAAAGGCCTCAGCCTTATCTCGTCCTCTTCCATTCCTGCCACCTCACTTATCTCCAGTACTCTTCTGGATCTGTCTCTCAGTCTGCCCAGATGAACAACTATATCTATCGCCGCAGCGATCTGCTGTCTTATCGCTCTGACAGGCAGATCCGCCCCCATAAGCACCATCGTTTCAAGACGAAGCATCATATCCCTTACAGAATTCGCATGCCCGGTCGAAATACTTCCTTCGTGACCGGTATTCATTGCGGCGATCATATCAATAGCCGCTTCATCTCTAACTTCACCAACTATGATCCGGTCAGGCCTCATCCTGAGGCTTGCTCTGATCAGATCCCTTATGGTTATGCTGTTATTTCCTTCAACATTTGCATTCTTCACCTCGAGCCTTATAAGATTATCAATGCCCACTATCCTCAGCTCCGCTGTATCTTCTATGGTGATGACTCTCTCATCAGGCGATATAAAATCCGCCAGAGCATTCAGAAATGTAGTCTTTCCGGAGCCCGTACCTCCCGAGATAAAAATGTTATAGCCCGCCATGACCATCATTTTTAAGAAATTCGCCGCATGTTCATCCAGAGAACCAAGCTCGATAAGCTTTTTCATATCGATCCTTTCCTTTGGAAATTTTCTTATGGTCACAGCCGTTCCGTCCAGTGAAACGCCGGACAGAACAATATTCACGCGTGAACCGTCATCCAGTATCACATCCACTATGGGACTGCTCTCATTTATCAGTCTGTTTGCCGAAGAAGCTATATTTCTTATCACAGACGCCAGCTTGAACGAGCTGTCAAAATACTTATCTGACCTCTCTATAACTCCGTTCCTCTCGATAAAAATGTTATCCGGCCCGTTTATCATGATCTCCGAGACCGAATCATCTTCTAAAAGCTCAGACAGAACATCCAGCTTTCTTATCGAGTTATATATCTCAACCTTCAGCTCAAGCTTCTCCTTCAGCGGTATATATTCAGTATCCGCCTGCCTTAGGATGCATTTATCGATTATCCTCTTAACTTCCTCGTCATCAATATCCTTACTTAGATCAAGTTCCCCGATTACCTCCCTCCGGAGCTTCTCCCTGAGGCACCTGATGGTCCCTTCCTCCGGAATCATATATTCGCTCTCACTCATTTTTCATATCCCTCAACCTCCGAACCATTTTCTTCATCTCAGGTCCGCCGGCATTCTCCGGGATCCTTACCTTTATCAGCTTCTGCAGTAGTTCCCTGTAGTCCCTGCTCCTTAATATCATTTCAAAGCATTCGAGCTTTCTTTCGGAACATTCGTCGTCAAGCACGGGAACATATATCCTGTCAAAAACATCCAGAATTCCAAAATCCGCAAGAACCGCCGACCCGAAATCATATATCACCGAAGAAAAATTTCCGATCTTACCGATAGCCTCATTCATCCATATCAGATCTTCCCTTTGAACATTTTGTAAGTCTTGATACACCCTTCCTGTATGGAGCACATTTATATTGTTTTGGTATATAATTATTTCTCTCAAGGTCTCTGTAAAATCCGGAAATCTTTCTTTTAGCTGATAAAGGATCTCTTTACTAAAGTTTCTGTCAGCGCAGTAATTCTCCATTCCGATATATAACCCGCGGCCATCTGTGTCATATTCTGCCAATGCTTTCGCAAGTGTTGTACAACCGCATCTTCCAAGGGGTGAGAATACCGCCTCCACTGTACTGAACCTTCTTACCTGCACCTTCGGAGCCAGAAACCGTCTTATCTTCTCATCAATACTTCTCAGATTCTGATACTTGAATATCATATTTTCACTGAGCACCTTGTATGTCAGTTTCCCTTCGCCCTCGTCAGGTCTGTCATCTCCCGCAGCAAAATCCCTGGTCTCCGACATATATATGCATCTGACGTTATGAAACTTCATAACCTCCCTTTCAGGCTCCCTGCAGACACTGCATTTTTCAGTATCATCAGTCAGGATCAGATCGATATCGTCGTTCATAAGATAGGTTTCAAGTGAATCCATATCAGTAAATGTGACCACGCTGTAATCCGCTCCGCTTTTAACGAGATGATCGGTAAGTCCTATGGCATATTCAGGATTTTTATCGCAAATTCCTATTCTTCGCATCTATGCCTTTTCCTTTCTGATCAGCCATCCGGCGCTTCCGGATCGATGATGAGCTAAGTTTAGCATCCGTATCTTTGTCCGTAAAACGGCGGAGGTATGCGGTTTGTAGCGCCACAAAATGAAGCCCTCCGCCTTCCCGCACTGCTATTTTCATATAGCTCCTTGCTTTAGCGCTTTTACCTCCTCCGGCCCTTTTCCTTCCCGCCTCCCTTAAAGCATAAAAAAAGAACCTTTTCACACTTTATTTTGTGAAAAGGTTCTACATAGTTTTGTTTATTCTGACGAAGCAGTTTGTAGCATCCGCCTGTCTTATGTCAATCGTTTTAATCTTATTTCTTGTTGATATATTTATTGAGTGTATCAACAACCGTGCTGAGGTTATAAGGCTTTGCTATATAATCATCCAGCTGATTCTCAATGATACGCTCCTTATCGCCGAACATTGCTCTCGCTGTAACTGCGATGATAGGAAGTCTCTTCTTGTGCTCTCTCTGCTCAAGCTTTCTGATCTCCTGAGTTGCTGCGATACCGTCCATTACAGGCATCTGCACATCAAAGAGCGCTGCATCATATTCCTTCTGCTTGAAGAGCTCGATAGCCTTCTCTCCATTTTCAGCGATATCATATGAGAAGCCTGCCATTCCGAGAAGCTTTCCGATAACCTGCTGGTTAACCGGCTCGTCCTCTGCAACAAGGATTCTTGCGTTCTTACCGTTTGAATTGATAGAGAATACTGCAGCCTCTTCAGGCTCCTTTCTCTCTTCCTCAACCTCGGCAGCCTTAACCACCTTGAGAGGGATCTCTACGATAAATGTAGATCCGATGCCTTCCTTACTCTGTACGGTAATTGTACCATTCATGAGCTCTGTGATCTGCTTACTGATTACAAGTCCGAGGCCTGATCCGCCGTACTTTCTTGTATCTGAGCTGTCTACCTGTGAGAATCTTACGAAAAGCTTGCTCATATTGGATTCCGAAATACCGATACCGGTATCGGCAACCGCCATACGAAGCTTAACATTATCATTTACGTCATCAAGTGCTGCGATCTTAACTCTAACGCCGCCTTCAGATGTGAACTTTATAGCATTTGAAAGGAGGCAGTTGAGTACCTGCTGGATACGCTGTCCGTCAGCCTTAACAAGCTTTGGAATATTGTTGCCAAAATTAAGATCGAGTGAAATAGCTTTATTGGTAGCCGCCGGAACATGTGCGGCAACTGTCTCTTCGATAGCTGCGCGGATGTCGCAGATCTCTTCTTTGATCTTATATTTACCTGCTTCAAGCTTACTGATATCAAGGATATCATTGATAAGTCTGAGAAGGTTGTCTGCACAGTTCTTGGCTGTTACGAGGTTATCTCTGTAATCGGCCTGAAGATCGTCAGCCATAAGTGTAAGCTGAACCATTCCGAGAATACCATTGATAGGTGTTCTGATCTCATGGCTCATATTTGCAAGGAACTCAGCCTGTGTCTTATAAGCTGCATTTGCATCATCAATAGCCTTTGATAGCTTATCCTCTGTTTCCTTCTGAGCTGTAACATCAATAACTACCATATTGATGTGGTCAGCTTCTGACTTGTACATTACGGTATTAAATACCTTGCCGAGCTTCTCCATGGTGATCTCAACATCCATGAGGTCGCCCTCTTTGGTTCCTGAATTGTTATATGCACTGAACCATGCGTTTATATCCTGAAGAACCTCGATATTACTCTCGCCGAGTATCTTGTCCTGAAAATCCGCATTATCAAGGTTGAAATATGCTCCGAAGGTTTCATTTGCATCAACCATCTGATATCCGGTCACTGTTCCGGTATGGTCTGTAATGATCTTTGCCTGAGCAAATCCGATAGGCAGGTTCATGAAGAGCTTGCGGTATTTGTCGGTCTTGTCCGAAGGCTTTCTGCTCGTCATCACAACTCCGAGTACATATAATGCAGTCAGCGCCTGCAGCACAAGCATCGCGATTCCTGTCACATTGTTGCCCGAAACGATTCCGATCACGCCTAAAATGCCGATCACCACAGCTGTTAAAACACCTAGCTGCCGATTATCCATTTCTTTTAGTTTATCCATTCCTTTTCCCCTCAATCCTTTCTTTTAGCTGAAATTTTTCAGCCGTATCTATCATTTATTCCCCAAGATATAGGGTTGTTAAAAAACATTTCCACAAAATAGTTTACTATAAATAAAATCAATGGTCAATCAAAAAATGAAGCAGTCGTGGCCGGACGGACCGTTCATCCGTCGCCTCAACTGCTTCATAATATTTAACATATCATTTTTCCTGAAATGATCCCGCTGTGCATCCTTTTTTCGGAGAAAATCTCTTTTGGGAGACTCCCTTCAGCTTGATCATTCAACTCATTTTACGCTTCATCGTCCTCAGACTCATCATCCTCAAGCTCATCCTCAGCTTCTTCCGCATCATCATCATCATCATCATCATCTTCTTCTTCTTCCGAAGCTTCATCATCTTCCGAAGCCTCATCATCTTCCGAAGCTTCAATATCTGCCTTCTTCTTTCTGTCAGCGGCAGCCTTTTCAGCTCTCTCACGCTTTACATTATGGAAGATAAGCACGAAGATAAATACTCCCCAGGAAAGGATTGTGAGAAGCATGCCCGGATAGAAGCCCGGAGCGGTATATTTAAATACAATGTCATGCTCTCCGGCGCTGAGCTGTACTCCCATAAATGCCTTCTGAAGCTTAACTATCTCCTGCTTCTCACCGTCCACATAAACGCTCCAGCCCTCGTCATAAGGGATTGCTGCGAACAGAAGTCCGCCGTCTCTGGCGTTGATCTTTCCTTCGATATATCCGTCCTTGGCAGCTGTGATATTAAGGCTTCTTGCCTTTATTATGCTGTAATCATTTTTAAGGACTTCCCTGTCAAGCTCGCCAAAATCAAAACGTATCGAGCCCTTCTCGGAATAGTTATCATTAAATTCGACAGTAAGTAAAACCTCGTCACCCTCGGTAAGATCTCCAAGGTCAAATATCTGGCTCTGGTATCTGTCATGAGCGACCTGTTTGCCGTTTAATTTGTATCTTACCTTATAAACATTATTTGCAATGATGTCGACTACAAATCTTCCGGCTTTGTCAGCGGTAAATTCTATAGAAACCTCCGGCTTTCCGGTCTTATCCGCCGTATATCCGACAAGGTCCTCATTCTTCGCATCCACCCAGCAATGTGCCTTCTCGGCATGTGTTTCCAGAGCAAAATGAGTATCGTACTTATAAACCTCATCAGAATTTCCGGCTGCTGCTTTGACAAATGCATTTACATTCTGGATATCCCTTGCACCGAGAAGATCCAGATCAGCGTATTCCTGACCGACCATATATGCTATCGGCAGAGCGTATTTATTCTTGTATACATTTATCACATCACTCTCATAAATAGCCGGGAGCGTTTCATCCGGATTGTAATAGTCAGCCCTTGTCGCATAAACATACTTCACACCGAGAAGCATATTTGTAGCATGGCAGGCGCCGTAGTAAAGGTACTCATTTGCTCCTGTGTAGAAGCCGAGCTTGCCGGCAGCCGTAACCGTATCGCCTCTTACCGTTGAGCAGAAGATTCCGATACTGTTCATTCCATTTAAGGTTGCCTCATCAAGAACCGTAGGATTGATCATATCCTCTCTGTAGAACAAAACCCCTTCTCTCTCAGCATCTTCTCTTACAACTTCTGTGATCTTCTCCATGTCAGTCGCACGTCTCATATAATTACGAGCATCGGCCGAACCGATATAATCCATGCTGTGGATCGCATTTGCGATGATCTCTCCGAGAAGAAGGACCGCTATGATGATATTTACCGCCCTCGAACGTCTTAGCTTCACGCTCTTGATCATGGATACAATGTATCCCGCAAGGGTAAATGCAAGCGTACCTATTATTGATACCGTAAGATAATCCTTGAAGCCCTTGGTGCTGTCATAAAGGGTGAAGCTCCAGAAGCCGCCTACCAAAAACAGCGCCGAGGTCAGATAATATCCATTTATATAACGCAGTCTGAGAGCCGCCCTGTAGGCGATCGTCAGCATTACGAAAATGTATAAGAATGAGAATCTGTTCGGGATTCCGTACTGGTCATGGAAGCCATGCCAGATAAAGTTAAGCTGGACGTTATTAAAGCTCATAGCAAGGAAGACCAGAAGAAGGATCTTGCTGAACCTGCACCAGAACTTCTCGTTGCTGAGGAAGAAATACGCTATTGCAAGGAATATCGTAAAGATACCGCAGTAAAGATTTACGCCTCCGTCAAAGGTCATCATTTTGATCGGATTTACATAGAAAAGATGCGCGCGGAATATCTCTTTGATATTCTGATACCAGCTCCATTTTGGTATCTTTATCGTGCCTGCGGCAGTCTTCATGATACCGAGATATGCACTGAGCAGTGAAACCGCCGTCATGCCGGCAGCAAGCACCGAATAGCCTGCAAACTTAAGTCCGTTTCCGAAGAATTTCTTAACTCCGGCATGCGATTCCGTGAAGAACCACAGCACGAGGAAGATGCAGACCATAAATGCTATATAATAATTACAGTACAGGCAGTATGCGAGTGACAGGCAGTAAAGCTTCGGGCTCTGTCCCTCCATGATCCTCTCGAAGCCGAGAATGATGAGAGGAAGCACCATGATGCAATCCAGCCACATGATATTCCACATATATCCGAGTACGTAATTGTTAAGGGCAAATGCCACTCCAAAGGCTGAGATAAGAGTTGTATTCCTTACTCCGCCCTTATGTCTTGAAAGGTAATATCCAAATGAACCTGCAGAGAAAGCGATCTTAAATACTATAAGAAAGCTCATAAATGTAGGAATATCCGTTCTTCTTACGAACATTACCAGAAGGTTCAGCGGACTCGCAAGATAATAGAAGAAAAGCGACTGGAAGTTAACTCCCATGCCCACCTTCCAGGTATAGAACATGCTTCCGTGATCCAGAAGCTTTGACTTATAATCAGAGAAAAACGGAACATACTGATGTATGCTGTCCACCATTGTGTATGATCTTCCGCCAAAAGGTCCTACATCTCCGAAGATCATTGCAACTATCATAAAGATAAGCGTTATAAGCGCAGCCAGTATCCATGACCAGTTCTGAAGCAGCTTATCACGCAGACTGGTTTTATTCTTCTTAAATACAAGTATCTTGCTGAGAAGATAATTGATGACAATGACCAGGAACTGGACTATGAATTTGGCGATAAACTCGCTCATTCTGAGGCTGTCACAGAGAAATGCAAAGCCGAAGATCTCTACGAACATCGCAAATATTCTTGCCCCAAGGAATCTGAGTGCCTCAAGGATGACTCCCTCCGCACTGTCCTGCTTACTCCTGAAGACAAAAAACTTTGCTGCGAAATACGCAAAGCATATAGCGCAGCATATAGAAATGAAATTGCAGACATTTCTGTCTATATTCGTTATGTGTCTCAGTATAAAAAAGGTGATGATATTTACAAGTGTGGTACAGCCACCGGCTATAAGGTATCTAATTTTATCATTTTCCAGATATTTCTTAATTAATTTTTCCATAGCAACCTTCAACAATAAATTTCCAATCTATTAAGTATACTTTTTACAATCCGTTTAACATTATATTTTACAAACCTTTTTTCAGTCTGTCATTTTATAAAATTTACAACCTCTGAAAGATCCATGCTGCCTCCAAAGATTGAAAGTGCGCTTCCGATAGTAACGTCGAGCCGGTTTCTGCCAATCTCTTTAAGCTTTCTCAGATCCTCAAAGCTTCCGACTCCGCCGGCATAGGTTATCGGCAGTCTGCCCCAGCTTCCAAGAAGCTCTGCAACATCCTCTTCAATGCCCTTCGCCTTGCCTTCAACATCAACTGCGTGAACCAGAAATTCATCCGTATAATCCCTGAACATTTCAAGCGTTTCCGTATCAAGGCGCACATCCGTAAATTTCTGCCATCTGTCGGTCACAATATAGTATCCGTCCAAACCATCTTCAGCAGAAGCCTTGCTGCATGCACTGTCTGATCCATTGTTTACTGAACCTGCACCATCTTTATCTGCCTTCGGCTTTCCGGCAGTCTTCCTTCTGCAGGAAAGATCCAGCACAAGATGCTCTCTTCCGACAGAGCTTCGAAGCTTTTCAAGCCTCTCCATATCTACTCTTCCGTTTTTAAAAACATATGATGTGACGATAACATGAGTGGCACCCAGATCAAGAAAACGCTCAGCATTTTCGGCAGTCACGCCTCCGCCTATCATCAGTCCTCCGGGAAATGCAGAAAGTGCAAGCTTTGCCTGCTCAATATCCTTCTCATACTCCTCTGTGCCAGCAGGATTCAGAAGAATTATATGTCCTCCCGGCAGCCCGAGCTTCTTGTAAAGCTCACCAAAGAAGGCCCCATCCTCAGAAGAAACAAAATTCTCCTTTGCTGTTCCTTCACCGGCTCCGCTGCCATCCCGCAGAGTTCCGCCGACTATCTGTTTAACTTTTCCATTATGAATATCTATACACGGTCTGAATCTCATTTTTCTTACCCAAATTTAAAAGTTTAAAATATCCAAATACATCCTGCCTGCATTTACTTCATATATGTTATACGCAGCTTCTGAATGATTTTATGAAAAAATATTTATTCTTCCGAATTCTCCATAACATCTTCAAGGGTGAAGGTTCTGAGGGTTTCAGCATTTACATCCTTCAGTGTTACGATACGTGTTGCCTGACGGGCGATACATCTCTCCATATAATTACGTACTTCTCTTGCATTTGCGAAGTTCTCATCATGGTTCTGAGCGCGGTCTGTAAGGAATTCCTTTGCGTATTTCTTAGCCTGTTCGTCCGGCTCATATTCCTGACGCTTACACATTGAGAGGAATATCTGATAGAGCTCGTCGCCCGAATAATCCTTGAAGAATATATATTTGTTGAAACGTGACTCAAGACCCGGATTTGAATGGATGAATTCCTCCATAAGATCTGTATAACCTGCAACGATAACTATCAGATCGTCACGGTCATCCTCCATTCTCTTAAGAAGAGTATCAACCGCTTCCTGACCGAAATCCTTACCGTCCTTATGCGCAGTAAGAGTATACGCTTCATCTATAAAAAGAACTCCTCCGAGGGCACTGTCTATTACCTCGGATGTCTTGGTAGCTGTCTGTCCGATGTATCCGACAACAAGATTTGAACGGTCCGCCTCAACAAGCTGACCTGTTCTGACAACGCCAAGCTTATGATAGATCTTGGCCAGAAGTCTTGCGACAGTTGTCTTTCCAGTTCCAGGATTACCAGAAAATACCAGATGAAGCGACAATTCCGGTTGCTTCATCTCATGTTCCTCACGAAGCTTCTTGACCTTTACAAGATTGATGATATTGGTCAGATCCTGCTTAACCGCGTCCAGTCCTACAAGGTCATTTAACTGCTCCATAAGCTGTTCCAGAGTAAGATCATCTTCCGGTTTACTTACCTTAACAACATTTTCCTTTTTGCCTGACATATCTGTTTTCTTGGCAAAATCACTGCTTACCTTAGGAGTTGTGACCTCATTCGGTTTTCCTGAATTGTAAAGTCCGTACTGTTTTATATAATTTTCAAGTGTAAGTGAATAATTCGAAAGATTTGCAAGCTTGGTCATAGAAGACTTCCTTGCAATATAAGCACGTCCAACCTCACTGAATGTGTCTACAATATATCTGGAAACCGTAAGTCCCTTCATGTCTCTTCTCATTCCGCCATCAAGCTCTGCTTTCACAAAATATGTAAGAGAACGTGGAACCGTATTGATAAAATCCTTCTTCATGCAGTAATCATATCTTATAGAAACAAAATTTTCCTTAGTCACCGCAAGATTAAAGAACTGAGCTATGAAAACCGTTTCATCAACCGGATTTCCATCAACCTCATACAAAAAACAGATAAGCTTGATAAAATCAAACTTAAGCATATCGCGAAGAGACATACCTGCATCTGACAGATATCCTCTGTTTGTCACTGTATCAGCATATGAAAATGCTGTTTTCAATGTTTCCGTAAGCATGTAATCAGACATTTTTCTCCCTTTCCAAAAAATTCTCACACTAAAAAAACAATCGTTCCAAGCTACGCAATAACTCAAATTAATATAATAGCATAATTAAATTTATTTTGCACTATAAAAAACCGCCTAAGAAGCTAGGCGGTCGGATTTCCATAATTGGAAAAAATATATTATTATTCCTGAAATCAAATATGGGAGACTTTCTATAAACATATTTTTTATGTTACTGTTGTTCCAGCTGAAAAAAGAATAATTCTTATTTAAAATCACTTCAAAATAACAAAGCCCACTATAAAATACATAAAAAAACACTGAGATTCCTATCGAATTAATATATTCTGATACATATAATCCCACTGCCGATAAAAAAAGGACATCTATAAACACCCTGATTTCGCATATTATCATTTCACTTCCAAATAATATTGCATATACTATTGCCTCTGGAATTAACACAATATAATATACAAACACAGAAAAGCACACAAGCTTCACATGTTTTCCAAATAAAAATCTGATACTCTCCTCAGAATCATGCTCTGTAAGAGAACTAAGTCGCTGCGCGACGGCCTGATATAGGTTGTCTCGTAGCGATTTTTCTTTCTAAAAAAGGCAGTAGAAAGTGAGTTAAGTAAGTAGTATTGTTTAAGTTACCACGCCAAAACAAT
>Ga0256404_1000696_pt1 | contig 85919 bp, 91 predicted proteins | sample RumenRJG_01DNA_FD_185990 | JGI IMG/M metagenome (GOLD analysis project Ga0256404, IMG submission 185990) | Bovine rumen microbial communities from Lethbridge, Alberta, Canada - RJG_01 | ecosystem: Host-associated > Mammals > Digestive system > Stomach > Rumen | place: Canada: Alberta | collected...
ATCCACGGATAACAGAGTGGCTAATGCCGGAGACTGTTCAATCGAGCTCTTGCCAGATGCCTTCAGAAACAATTGTGGCCCAGGGAATCCACCCCTTGACAAAGGGTCACTTCATAACAGGAGAAAGGAAAAATGGAGAATTACAGAAAGCGCATTGAAGAAGCCATTGAACGGTCACCAAAGCTTTTGGAAGATGGTTCAAACGTAGCGTGCCAGGGGACGGAAGGGTCCTATTCGCAGGAAGCGGCGAATCGGATCTTCCGGAAACCGAGCATCCTGTTTTTTAAGAATTTCAACGGGGTCTTCAGCGCGATCGAAAAAGGTCTCTGCAGATACGGAATCCTGCCGATCGAAAACAGCACCGCGGGATCGGTAAATCAGATCTATGATCTGATGAAGGAACATAAATTCTATATCGTACGCAGCGTGAGGGTCCGGGTGGATCACAGCATGCTCGTCAAAGAAGGCACGCGCAGATCCGATATCCGGGAGATCTACTCCCACGAACAGGCTCTGATGCAGTGTGAAAAGTATTTAGATCAGTATCCTGACGCGGAACGGATCATATGCTCTAACACGGCTGCCGCCGCGAAAATGGTGGCTGAATCGGAAGGAAAGGGAAAAGCGGCAATCGCTTCCAGAGAGTGCGGCGATTTGTACGGTCTGGAGACACTGGACCGGAACATTCAGGATAACGACAATAACTACACCCGGTTTATCTGCATCAGCAAGGAACTGGAGATTTATCCGGGTTCCGATAAGACAAGCCTTATGGCAATTCTTCCTCACAAGGCCGGGAGCCTTTACGCCGTAATCAAGGAGTTTGCCGAGGCGGGATATAATCTGACGAAACTGGAAAGCCGGCCTTTGCCGAATACGGAATTTGAATTCATGTTCTATTTTGACTTTGAAAGTTCCGTATACAGGGAAGATTTTATAGACGTCCTCGAAAGAGTCGACAAATTATGTGATAAAATGGAGTATCTGGGAAGCTACAGCGAAAAAATATAATATAAACAGGGAGCAGGATAATAATGATTACAGTACTGAAACAAAACGCAACAAAAGAACAACAGGATAAACTGATCAGATGGTTCGAGAATCAAGGCCTGCAGGTCCATGTATCCAAAGGAAAATATCAGACTGTTCTCGGACTTGTTGGAGACACTTCGGAGGTTGACGATGAGCTTGTCATGGCCCTTGAGATCGTCGAATCCGTTACCAGAGTCAGTGAATCCTTTAAGAAAGCAAATCGGAAGTTCCATCCGGATAATTCCATTATACAGGTCGGAGATGTAAAAATCGGCGGCGGTCATTTCGCGCTGATCGCGGGACCGTGCTCCGTTGAATCGGAATATCAGATCAAGGACATCGCCAGAGATGTCAAGGCATCCGGAGCGGCGATCCTCAGGGGCGGAGCATTCAAACCGAGAACTTCCCCATACGATTTCCAGGGAATGCGGGCAGAAGGACTGGAACTGCTGTCAGAAGCGAAGAAGGAAACCGGCATGCCGATCGTCACCGAGATCATGAGCGCAAGCCATCTGCCGCTTTTTGAGGATGTGGACATGATCCAGATCGGTGCCAGAAACATGCAGAATTTTGAGCTCCTGAAAGAAGTGGGGAAAACGAGAAAACCGATTCTTCTCAAAAGGGGATTGGCCAACACCTTTAAGGAACTGCTCATGAGCGCGGAGTACATCATGTCGGAAGGAAACGAGAACGTGATCCTCTGCGAACGGGGCATCCGAACCTTCGAAACCTTCACAAGGAACACGCTGGATCTGTCGGCGATACCGGCGCTTCGGGAGCTGACCCATTTGCCGATCGTCATCGATCCGAGTCACGCCACAGGACGGGCCAGATACGTGGAGCCGATGGCGATGGCTGCCGCGGCAGCCGGGGCGGACGGAATCATGATCGAAGTGCATAACGATCCCGCGAATGCTCTGTGCGACGGAGCGCAGTCCATCACGCCGCAGCAGTTTGACACAGTCGCCAAAAAGGTGCTGAAGATCAGAAGCATCGTGCTGGAAGAAGAATAACAGAAATAAGAGGAGTATTATGAAAACACTTGGTGTCGTAGGACTTGGTCTGATAGGCGGATCTCTTGTGAAAGCCTATGAACGGTCAGGAGAATGGAAGATTTACGGATACGATACGGACAGCAAAATCACACAGCTTGCGCTGCTGGCGGAAGATATTGATGAAGAGCTGACCGCGGAGAATATCGCAGACTTGGATCTGCTGCTGCTCGCGGTCTATCCCCAGGCGGCGGTGGAATATCTGCAGGAAATGGCAAAATACATTTCGAAGGAAACGCTGGTGATCGACTGCTGCGGCGTGAAACGGTCGGTATGCGAACCCTGTTTCAAAATCGCGAAGGAATACGGTTTCACCTATGTCGGCGGACATCCTATGGCCGGACGGCATACTTCGGGATACAAATTCAGCCGAGAAGACCTCTTTGACGGTCAGCCTATGGTGATCGTGCCTGAGAGATACGATGATATCGACGAGTTCTCCAGGATCAAGGAGATCCTCGCTCCTGCAGGATTCGGGAGCATCAGCATCACCACAGCTGAGAAACACGATCAGGTGATTGCGTTTACTTCACAGCTTGCCCATGTGGTATCCAACGCCTACATGAAGAGCCCCAGAGCGAAAAGGCATAAAGGATTCAGTGCCGGAAGCTATCGGGATCTGACCAGAGTGGCCAGACTGAATGAAAAAATGTGGAGCGAACTGTTTCTCGAAAACGGGGACAACCTCGCGGAGGAACTGGATGATCTGATCAAGAGCCTGCAGGAGTACCGGGACTGCATCCGCAGTGGTGACCGGGAAAAGCTCGAGGAGATCCTCGCGGAAGGAAGCAGGATCAAGGTCGAGATAGACGGGACCGGAGAAAACTAAACGAAAACGGGTTACGATATATGAAACGTATAAAAGTAAGGACAGGCAAAGAATACGAAGTGATGATCGGTCAGGGTCTCCTCGCGGAGGCAGGGAAGGCGATCGGCGAGGTTTGCCGGGGCAGAAGAGCGGTGATCGTCACAGACAGCAATGTAGCCGGTTATTATGCGGAAACATTGTCTTCAGCGCTCACACAATCCGGTTTCACGGCGGATACATGTATCTTCCCGGCAGGAGAGGAACACAAGAACGCGAAGACCTTATTTGACATCATCGGATTTATCGCCGACTGCAGACTTACACGGGAGGATCTGGTGGTTGCGCTGGGCGGCGGAGTCACGGGAGACATGGCGGGACTCGCGGCGGCCCTTTATATGCGGGGCATCGATTATGTACAGGTGCCGACGAGCATACTGGCAGCGGTCGACAGCTCCGTCGGCGGGAAAACCGCCATTGATCTTCCCCAGGGGAAAAACCTTGCGGGAGCGTTCTATCAGCCCTCGTTGGTTATTATAGACACAGACGTATTCGAATCACTTCCCCAAAGAGACTACCGCAGCGGCTTTGCCGAGGTCATTAAATACGGAATGATAGAGGATCCCCGGATACTGGAGCAGATCCGGTGCCTTGGCAAGTTTGACTGCAGCGTCCAGCCGGAACTGGAGGAACTGATCGCCCGCTGTGTCGAAATCAAAGCCGCGGTGGTCGCCGAAGACGAATTCGAAGGCGGGAAGCGACGGCTTCTGAACTTCGGACATACGGTCGGACACGCGGTGGAAAAGGAGACGGACTATCGTGTTTACCACGGGGAAGCGGTCGCCATCGGCATGATGAAGATAACGGAGGCGGCGGCAAGAAACGGCAGATGCGACGAAGACGCGCCGGAAGCGCTGAGAGAGGCGTTGAAGGTCTTTGATCTGCCGGCAGCTGCAGGAACCGACCGGATCCAAATCCCAAACACGAAGACTTTGATGAAGCATATCGCGATGGATAAGAAAAACACCGATGACGGGATCTATGTGGTGATACCGGAGCACATCGGAGCATGCGTCATCGAAAAGATGAGCATGACGGAGCTTGAGGAATTTCTATGAAAACGATCATAACAAGGCCGCTCGCAGGCGGGACAATCAAAGCCATCCCTTCGAAATCCGCGGCGCACAGACTGCTGATCTGCGCCTGTCTTTCCGGGCTGGATATCCAAGGCGTCTGTGAGGACCTGTCAGAGGATCTCGGGGCGACAACGGACTGTTTGCTCGCTTTGCGTACAGCTTCCGAAGAGGATACAGACAACACGCCTGTATTGAACTGCCGGGAGAGCGGTTCGACCCTGCGGTTTTTGCTGCCTGTGAGCGCAGTGCTTTCGCCGGAGGCGCATCTTACCGGATCGGAACGGCTGATGAAACGGCCGCTGAGGGAGCTGGAAGAACAGCTTCGCGCTCACGGATGCGTGATCCAAAAGGATGACCGCGGCATCATGATCTCTGGCGAGTTGAAGGGAGGCAGATTCACATTGCCCGGCGATGTATCTTCCCAGTACATTTCAGGCCTGCTGTTCGCGCTGCCTCTTCTGCAGGAGGACAGCGAGATCCATGTGCCTGGAAAGCTCCAGTCCAGACCTTACGTGGACATGACAATCGCGGCCCTGAGGCAGTCAAAGATCGCGGTCGAAGCTGTGTACGGCAAGGATGGGAGCATCTTCCGAATCAAAGGAAACCAGAAATACGGTCTCCGATCATTCGGCCTGAAGGATATCGAAGGCGACTGGTCCAACGGGGCGTTCTGGCTCGTTGCGGAAGCTTTTGGGGCAAAAGTCACCTGCACCGGTCTCAAAGAAGACTCCGTACAGGGCGACCGGCGCATCCGGGAACTGATCGAAGAGCACAACAAACCGGGCGAGTGGACCGTCGATATCGGACAGACCCCGGATCTGGTTCCGGAGGTGGCGCTTCTGGCGCTGGGAAGAGGCGACGGTGAGATCACCAAAATCATCAATGGGAAGAGACTGCGGATGAAGGAAAGCGACCGAATCGAGTCTGTGGTAACGACGGTGAAGCATCTGGGAGGCAGCGCAAGCGCAACGGAAGACGAGATCTACATCACAGGGGTCGGAGACCGAAAACTTCGCCCGACGGCACCGATCGATTCCTTCAACGATCATAGGATCGTGATGATGGCCGCTATCGGCGCGCTTCTATGCGAGGGTCCTGTTGAGATCCTCGGCAGTCAGGCAGTAAGAAAATCATACCCGGGATTTTTTGAAGATTACAAAAGCCTGGGAGGAAAGGTATTGTCAGAATGATGAAAACAGACGACGGAATACAATTCGGACGCAGCATAAAAGTGCAGATCTACGGGGAGTCTCACGCCGAGAAAATCGGCGTAAAGATCGCCGGAATCAAAGAAGGACTTCCCATCGACCGAAACACCCTCGACGCTTTTCTGGCACGGAGAGCTCCGGGCAAATACCCATGGTCGACGCCGCGAAAGGAAGCGGATGAACCAGTCTTTATCAGCGGCGTCTCCGACGGACGCACAACGGGAGAGACCATCGAAGCAGTCATATACAATACGAACATCAAACCGGCCGATTATAAGAACATCAAGCGAATCCCCAGACCGTCTCACGCCGATTATCCGGCATGGGTGAAATACGGAGAGATCCCATCGGGAGGAGGCCGGTTCTCCGGCAGACTGACGGCGGCGCTCTGCATTGCGGGAGGGCTTTGCAAAAGCTGGCTGGCGTCAGAAGGAATATCGATCAAAGCCCATATTGACCGCATCGGAAACGTGCAGGACGCTCCGCTGGGAGCGGACAGCCCGGTCGGGGAGGATTTTGCAACGGTATCCGAGGAGGCTGCGGAAGAGATGAAAGCCTTGATCCAAGAGGTGCGCAGCGCAGGCGATTCGATCGGCGGCGTCATCGAGTGCAAGGTGTTCGGCATGCCCGTCGGCGTGGGAGAGCCGATCTTCGGAAGCCTGGAGGGCATGATCAGTCAGGCCGTATTCGCCGTTCCGGCAGTGAAAGGAATCGAATTCGGGAACGGCTTCGAAGCCGCGGGAATGAAAGGATCGGAGAACAACGACCCGTTCCGCGTACAGAATGGTGAAGTCGTGACTGAGACCAATCATCACGGCGGAATTCTCGGCGGGCTCAGCAGCGGGATGCCTATCGAGCTGAAAGTAGCGATGAAACCTACGCCGTCCATTGGGATCCCGCAGAAATCCGTGGATCTGCAGGCAATGGAGAATACAGAGCTGGTCGTCAACGGTAGACACGATCCGTGCATCGTGCCGAGAGCGGTGCCCTGCATCGAGGCTGCGGTTGCAATCGCCGTATACGACGCGCTGGCAGAATGGAAGTCATAGAAGTCATGGATGTCATGGAGGACAGAATGGATCAGTACAGAAGAGAAATCGACCGAATCGACGCGCAGCTCGCCAAACTTCTCGATGAGAGGCTGGATGTGGCAGCGAAGATCGGAAGTTATAAACAGCTTCGGGGATTGCCGGTGCTCGACGAAAACCGGGAACAGGAAAAGATCCGCGCTTTTGCCGCGTTGTTCGCGGAAGACCGAAGAGACTACGTCACCGGCGTGATCGAAGCCATTATGGAATGTTCGAGAAACTATCAGACCGACAATCGGTTCGACTACGCCCTTATCGGCAAAGGCCTGGGACACAGTCTTTCTCCCCAGGTCCATAAGGCGCTGGGCGGATACAACTTCGGACTGATCGATCTCGGGGAAGAAGAACTGGATGCGTTTTTCGCGGCGTTTCCTCTCAAGGGCATTACGGTCACCATGCCCCATAAACGTGCTGTCATGAAGTATCTGGATGAAATATCGGATATCGCAAAAGCATCCGGCAGCGTGAACACCATCGTCAGACGGCCGGACGGGACCCTCGCGGGGCACAACACCGATTACCGGGGATTCCGGTATACCGTTGAACGTTCGGGAATCGATATCACGGGGAAAAAGTGCCTCATCTTCGGCAGCGGCGGCGTTTCCGGAACCGTGCGGAAGGTACTGGAGGACTGCGGCGCAGGTGAGATCAGGATCATTTCAAGACACGGAGAAGATAACTACGAGAACCTGAGCCGGCACAGTGATGCCCGGGTTCTGGTGAATGCCACCCCGGTGGGAATGTACCCGAAGGCCGGTGTCAGTCCGATCTCACTAGATATGTTCGATTCCTGCATCGGCGTATTCGACCTCATCTACAATCCGCTGCGCAGCAAACTGATCCTGGAAGCAGAGGACAGAGGAATCCCTGCGTATTCCGGTCTGGACATGCTGGTCGCCCAGGCGGCGTATGCAGGACTGCTGTTCACGGGAGAGGATTATACGGACAGAATCGAAGGCGTTTGCGAAATGATCCGGCGGCAGCAGGAAAACATCGTTCTCATCGGTATGCCGGGATCCGGCAAGACCGTCATCGGAAAGGAACTTGCGGAGCGGACCGGCAAAAGGTTCGTGGATACCGACGAATACTTGCTCGAAACCTGCGGGAAGAGCGCCGAGGAGATCATTTTGACCGAAGGGGAGGATGCCTTCCGGAAATATGAAACATCGGCCATTGACGCGATCGGGCGTACCGGAGGTCAGGTCATCGCCACCGGCGGCGGTGTGGTAGAACGAGAGGAAAACAGACACCTGCTCCGAAGCAATGGGCGGATCGTATATATCCGGCGGGATCTCGACCTGCTCGAAACCGGGGGCCGGCCGATCAGCAGCGAAGACGGAGTCGAAGCGATCTATAAGAGACGCAAAGACAGATACGAAGCCTGGCAGGATCTGACGGTCGAGAATCACGAAATCACAGAATCAGCGCAGGAAATCAAAGAGAAACTGGGGTACTGAACATATGGAATCGAAGAAAACAAATAAAACGATCCTTGTTATCAACGGACCGAATCTGAATATGCTGGGCGTCCGGGAGCCGGAGGTGTACGGGACCGAAACCTATGAGCAGCTGCTGGAGCTGATCCGCCGGACCGGCGAGGAAATCGACGTTACGATCGAGACCTTCCAGTCCAATCATGAAGGAGCGATCGTCGACAGGATCCAGGAAGCATATGGAAAGGTCGATGGCATCGTGATCAACCCGGCTGCCTATACGCATACGAGCGTCGCGATCCCGGATGCCATCAAAGCGGTCGGAATACCGACTGTAGAAGTGCATATCTCCGATATCGATCAGAGGGAAGAATTCCGGAAGCATTCCTTTGTTTCACCGGTTGCCGTTAAGACCATCAAGGGTAAAGGCTTCGAAGGATACCGGGAAGCGCTGGTTTACCTTACGCGCTGACCGACCGCATCCCGGCATCGTTTAGATCAATCCAAGTTGATACAGGGCTTTTGCAAGACCGTCGGCATAGAGAGAGTCTGTGGAGCGATAGACGGATTTCAGTGCGTCGGGAGCATCTCCCATCACGATACCCGTTCCGACTGTCTCAAGCATGGAAATGTCATTGCCGCTGTCGCCGAATCCATAGGTGTCTGCTCGGTCAAACCCAAGCGCATCCATGATCAGCTGTACGCCGGTGCCTTTGGAGCATCCTTTCTTTATGATTTCGATATAGTTGTATTCTTTGTGCGTGATCACGTCAAACCAGGGTGAAAGCTGCCGGATCAGTTCCGGAAGAGTCTCATCGTTGGATGGATACCCTGTCATCTTTGATATTTTCGGCGGGAGTTCGCTGAGAGGGCGGTACTTGCCGCGATATCGCTCTTTCATGCCGCTTACGATCTCTTGAAAGAACGCCGGGGCATTCGTGGAATCCGTGTAAAAGTGATCCGAGTTTTCCACGAAGAAGGAACACTCAAAGGAACGCAGAATGTCTATGATGCGGTAAACGTCCGGTCCATCCACACCGGCATCCAAAAGGACCGTGCCTTCCACCGAAACGTAACTGCCGCACGCGCGCACGCCGCCGTGCAAAGGCAGCGCCTCCACCTGTACGGGCAGTGTGCAGGCTCCTCTGCCGGTGCAGACCATCGCGATATGGCCGTTTTGTTCCAGTTTCCGGATGGCGCGTACCGTGCTCGGCGGCACGAGACAGTCGCGTCGGTACAGAGTTCCGTCTACATCGAAGAATATCAGTTTTCTCATACTTTCTCCCATTTTCTTACTTTCAATATCAGAGGAATGATCATAACGATCCATACGATCGGCTCTACGAGGATGACTCCGAAGTAGCCGAGGGCAGGGACAAGGGTAAAGGCGAGGATGATCTTGCCTGCCATTTCGATGCCGCTTGAAATGAGCGGCGTAACCGTATCACCGATCCCCTGCATGGAATTGCGCTGCACGAATATGATCGCAACCAGAACATACAGGATGCTGTCGATGCGGAGATATTGTGTTGCTGCCCGGATCATGATCTGATCGCTGCTTCCGGTGATCATTGCGATCAGTACCGGTGCTAGCGTATATACAATGATCAGAACGACGATGCACCAAAGGCAGGTGATCCGGTAGCCGGCGTTCATTCCCCGGTGGATCCGGTCCCATCGATCGGCGCCGAGGTTCTGGCTGCAGTAGGTCGCCATGGTATGGCCGATGGCGACAAAGACGGACATTAGGATCTCCGTGATCCGCCGCGCCGCGCTCTGGGCGACAATATAGGAATTGCCGAGTCCGTTGATCGCAATCTGGAGCACGAAGGAACCGATGCTGATCAGTGAACTCATCAGCGCCATGGAGATCCCGGTTTTCATCATCGTTACCATCATGGGCCGTTCCATCTGCTGCAGATCGCCGGTGCGATACCGGTAGAACTCATATTTTCTGAGCATATAGATACTGCAGACAACCGCGGTGATCAGCTGAGAGGCGACCGTCGCCAGAGCAGCGCCCCAGACACCGGTACGCAGCACGCCGAGAAAGAGAACATCTCCGGCAATGTTGAGACCAACCGACAGAATGAGGGTGAGGAGCGGTGTCACGCTGTCGCCGATCGCCCGCGCGGAAGCGATCAGAATGTCGTAGAGCATCGTCACCAGAAGTCCGGCGATAATGATGCGAATGTAACCGGCGGATTCATTGAAAATGCTCTCCGGGACATTCAAAAGCCACATGATCGGCCGAAGAAGCAGCAGACATACAAGGCTGATGGATGCTGCAAGGACTGAGCCCATCACAAGTGCGGAAATAAAGGAAATATGCACCTTCTGCATTTTTTGGGCACCGAAGTGCCGGGCCGTCGTTACGGCAAAGCCATTGGCGATCCCCATGAAGAACCCAATATAAAGAGTGTATAAAACACTGGTTGCACCCACCGCGGCGAGGGCACGATCCCCGAGAAAGGTACCGACAAGACGCATGTCAATGACATTGTAAGCCAGCTGCAGCAGATTGCCCAGCAGGATCGGGATCGTAAATTTTATGATTATCCTGACCGGATCACCGGTCGTCATATCGTTCATGAGGTTTGCCGTCTTGTTCTGATCATTCCACCATTGCTTCCAGATAAATAGAATAACACGGAATCGGATGCTTTTGCATAGCAATTTTCAGTTGACAAGTTAGGATTATCTAACTATAATAACAGAGGTTAGGAAAGACTAACAAAAATTAGAGCACGCTAACTTGCGCGCTAACTACGGTAGATAAGGAGAGGTCACGGAAATGAATCTTTTAGAGGCAGAAACAGGAAAGACTTACACCGTTAGTGAAATCAATACTGACGACGATGAAATGACGGCATTTCTGTTCCGTCTTGGGTGTTATGCCGGAGAGCCGGTGACACTCATCTCGAAAAAACGTAAAGGTTGTGTGGTAGCGATCAAGGACGGAAGGTACAGCTTTGACAACCAACTGGCTGCGGCTGTGCTGGTCGAAGAGAACCGCTAGAAACCACAGAATTCATAAATTATTCGACAGAAGGAGGAAGCATTATGAGAATCGCTTTTGCGGGAAATCCGAACAGCGGTAAAACAACAATGTATAACGTGCTCACAGGTGAAAATGAGCGTGTTGGCAACTGGGGAGGCGTAACCGTAGGTAAGAAAGAGGCGCCTTTTGACGCGGCGTTTACACAGGGAAAGGATCTGATAGCAGTTGACCTGCCGGGGGCTTATTCCATGTCACCGTTCACACCGGAGGAAGGTATCACCAGTGAATTCGTACGTGAAGAGCATCCGGACGCGATCATCAACATCGTGGACGCGACAAATCTGAGCAGGAGCCTGTTTTTCACAACACAGCTTCTCGAGCTTGGCATCCCGGTTGTCGTCGCACTGAACAAAAGCGACATCAATGAGAAGGAAGGTACAACGATCGATGTAGAAGCACTTTCGGCAAAGCTGAACTGCCCGGTCATCAAGACCGTATCGACCGATAAAAAAGACGAAGGCGTGAAAGCGGTTGTCGCAGCGGCGGCAGCACTCGAAGGTAAAAGCCAGAAAGCGCCGTATATGCAGGCTGATATCAACCTGCATGACAAAAATGCAGTTGACGCGGAAGACAGAAAACGTTTTGCCTTTGTAAACGATATCGTAAAGGCAGTAGAAGTACGTAAAGTCGCGTCCAGTGAAACGACAAAAGCAGATAAACTGGACAATGTTCTGACAAACCCGATTGCCGGTATCATTATCTTCGCGGCAGTCATGTGGTGTGTATTCGCGATCTCACAGACTTATCTGGGGACCTGGATCGCGGACTGGCTCGTCGGATGGATTGAGACATTCCAGGAATTCGTTGGCGGCGCCATGGAAAACAGCCCGGCGCTTCTGTCGACGATCATCGGAGACGGTATCATCGGCGGCGTTGGTGCTGTCGTAGGTTTCCTGCCGCTGATCATGGTCATGTTCTTCCTGATCGCGCTGTTAGAAGACTGCGGCTACATGGCTCGTGTCACAGCGCTGCTTGACCCGATCTTCAAAAGAGTTGGTCTTTCGGGCAAATCCATTATTCCGATCATAATCGGTACAGGATGCGGCGTTCCGGGCATAATGGCTTCCAGAACGATCAGGGATGAGCGTGAAAGAAGAGCTACTGCAATGCTGACGACCTTCATTCCGTGCGGAGCTAAGATTCCAGTTATCGCGCTCTTCGCAGGCGCTTTCTTCGCGGGAGCCGGCTGGGTAACATTTATTTGCTACTTCTCCGGACTGCTTCTTATCTTCCTCTGTGCGCTGCTTGTCAAAGCCGTAACTGGAGCGAAGTTCAGAAAATCATTCTTCATCATGGAACTGCCGAAGTGGAAGGCTCCGAGCCTGAAGAGAGCATTCTGGTCCATGATGGAACGTGCTAAGGCATACATCATCAAAGCGGCGACGATCATCCTGGTCTGCAACCTGGTAGTTACACTGATGCAGACATTCAACTGGCGCTTCCAGGTCGTTCCGGAAGGCATGGAGGACACTTCCATTCTGGCATCGATCGCAACGCCGTTCGCATTCCTGCTGATCCCGCTTGGGTGCGGCGTATGGCAGCTGGCGGCGGCAGCTGTAACAGGCTTCATCGCCAAGGAAAATGTTGTAGGAACACTTGCTATCGTATACGGACTGACAAGATTCATCGATACAGAGGAACTGGCGATGACGGGCGGAGCCAGCGATGTCGCTGTAGCAATGGGGCTGACCGGCGTAAGCGCTATCGCGTACCTCTTCTTCAACCTGTTCACACCTCCGTGCTTCGCGGCGATCGGAGCTATGAACTCTGAGATGCGCAGCAAGGGCTGGCTCTGGAGCGCGATCGGTCTTCAGATGTGCGTTGGTTACACCGTCGCCTTCCTGATCAATCAGTTCGGTACGCTGATTGCGTATGGACACATGGCAGCAGGATTCGTTCCGGGCGCCATCGCTATCATCGTGATGATCTGCGTTGTCGTTATGATCTCCAGAAAGATCCGCGCGCACTTCGACGAGCAGTACAGACTGCACGCTGCAGCAGAGGGATCCGCAGCGTAAAAATCGCATCCTGATATGAGAAAAAAGTATTTGCTGCTTTTGCATCGAAAGGGGTTTTAATATGAATCTCGCAACTGTGATCGCACTGCTGGCCCTGATCGTCGTCGTCGGTCTGGCCCTGCGGTACATCATAAAAGAAAAGAAAAAAGGAAACAAATGTGTCGGCTGTCCCTACGCGGGAGAGTGCACGAAGTATTCCTCCAAAGAGCTGGATGACATGGCGGAAGAGATTACTTCCCGGATCAGAGCCAGCGCGTCATCCGGATGCGGGTGCGCAGACAAATAATCATTCTCGAATCAAGTATTATCAGACAGGGCTGTTTCGGCAGCCCTGTTTGTAGTATGACGGGCATGCCGTCGATCTGTGGTGAAAGTCCACAAGGGGCGTAGCCAACGACGAACCCCAAAGCGACTCCCAAGGTTCAAATCGTGAGGTTTGGGCGAGAAGAAGGGATAGCGAAATCGTAGCCTGACGAACAGAAACCTGATACCAAGGCGCATACGGCGGATAAGCGGGCTACAAGTCGCGAAGTCCAAAAGTTGGTCGTAACCCGTATGTGTAAATTAGGCAGGTAGACGAGGAAAGATTGACGACTTATCCCGTGAGGTCTCACGGACGGTCTCATTTGCCGCAGTAATAACGAACCGTGAGAAGTCAGCCAAGGTCATAGTAGCGATGAAGTCCCTGTAATGGGGATGGAGCGAAGGACCGAACAACCCAATAGTCAAATGGAACTCTCAAGGCAAGTATCCGTATCCGACGAGAGCGTAGTAGCGAAGACGTAACGGAACGAAAGGCTCACAGGAGGCAGGAGTGAGGATACGAGAGCGAAGGAAGGAAAGGAGACAAATCTATGTCAGAGCTTCTAGAGGAGATACTCACAAGGGATAACATGATGCGAGCGTACAAGCGAGTCGTCGCGAACAAAGGCGCAAGCGGAGTGGATGGGATAGAGACCAGCGAGGTCAGACAATATCTCATCGACCATTGGGAGGAGATCCGCGAACAGATCCGAAACCGCAAGTACAAACCTCAGCCGGTACGCAGGGTAGAGATACCCAAGCCGAACGGCGGAGTGCGTAACCTCGGAATACCGAGCGTGGTGGACAGAATCATTGAGCAGGCGATAGCGCAGAAACTGACGCCAATAGTGGAACCGCTGTTCAGCGACTACAGTTATGGTTTCAGACCAAAGCGCAGAGCACAGCAGGCAGTCATAAAACTGCTTGAATACCTCAATGACGGATACACATACATCGTGGACATCGACCTCGAAAAGTTCTTCGACAATGTCCCACAGGACAGACTCATGTACCTTGTACACAGGATAATCGAGGACGGAGACACGGAGTCGCTTATCTTCAAATACCTCAAAGCAGGTGTGATGGTACAGGGAAGGTATGAGGCAACGGAAAAAGGAACGCCGCAAGGCGGAAACCTTTCACCACTCTTGTCTAACATCATGCTCAACGAGCTGGACAAAGAACTGGAAGCAAGAGGACTGCATTTCGTGAGATATGCGGATGACTGCGTCATTGCAGTAGGCAGCAGCGCTGCCGCGAACAGAGTCATGCACACAGTAACGAAGTGGATAGAGAAGAAACTCGGATTAAAGGTCAATATGACCAAGACGAAAGTCACCAAACCGAGCAATCTCAAATACCTCGGATTCGGATTCTGGAAGGACCGCAAAGACGGGCAATGGAAGGCAAGACCACACCAGGACTCAGTAGCAAGATTCAAGCGCAAACTGAAGAAGCTGACCAACAGAAGCTGGTCAGTCAGTATGGATGACAGGATAGAAAAACTCAATCAAGTCATCCGCGGATGGATTAACTACTACAGAATGGGAAACATGAAGCAAGCACTCAAAAGAATTGACGAACGGCTGAGGACGCGCATGAGAATCGTCATATGGAAACAATGGAAGAAGAGCGGGAAGCGATACTGGGGACTGCGTAAACTCGGAGCACCCGAGTGGATGGCAAAACAGTCAGTAGGATTCGGAGACCATTACCAGGCGGCAGCCAAGACTACGGGAATGCGCCTCATCAGCAAAGAAATCCTCGCAAGGCGAGGACTTCTCAGCTGTGTAGATTATTACTTATTGGGTTGAACCGCCGTATGCCGAACGGCACGTACGGTGGTGTGAGAGGGGCTACAAGTTAGCCCCTACTCGATTGCAACAGAATAATGTTGACAATAATGGAAATATATGGTATACAGCTAGTAGAAATAACCGCTTGAAGAAGTATATATCTTGATATATACTTCTTTTGGAGGTGAAGAATCATGATGACAGCGAAGATATTTGAAAACGGCAGGAGTCAGGCTGTGCGCCTGCCGAAGCAGTGCCGGTTTCAGAATAGCGAAGTAAACGTGCAAAAAATAGGGGATATTGTGATGCTTATACCAAAGGATTCGAAGTGGCAGGGACTGCTGACAAGTTTGGAGTTGTTTACAGAGGACTACATGGAACAACGGGTGCAGGGCGAGGTCGAAGAAAGGGCGAAACTGTAATGTATATGCTTGATACCAACACCTGCATTTTTGCTATGAAAAAGAAAGGACGGGTACTTCAGAGGCTTTTACAGCATGACCCGGAAGAAATCTGCATCTCCTCTGTAACATATGCGGAATTACGCTGCGGCGTTGAAAAAAGCCAGCGCCGGGAACAGAATCTAATGGCGCTGCTGCTGTTTCTATCGGAGATTACGATCCTACCATATGACGTGAACGCCGCTGAGGAGTACGGGGTCATCCGCGCCTCTCTTGAACAGAAAGGAACGCCGATTGGTCCCCTGGACATGCTTATCGCGTCCCATGCAAAAGCAGCAGGCACTACTGTAGTAACCAACAATCTGAAAGAGTTTCGACGCATTTCTTCACTGAAGGCAGAAGACTGGCTATAAGGGCAGGTACCGCCGGAAGATGATGGTCGAATTCTGTCCTCCGAATCCGAATGCATTCGACATGGCGGCGTCGATCCGCTGTTCGGTTCGGGTCTGCGCAACGAAATCCAGGTCCGCTACAGGATCCGACAGGTTCAGCGTCGGCGGAAGTGTGCCGGTTTCGATGGCTTTGATGCAGGCGATGGCCTCGGTGATGCCGCCGCCGCCCATCATGTGCCCGGTGGCTGCCTTCGTGGAACTGATTGCCGGTCCCGTAGAGCCGATCGCTGGATGTGCGGCACCGTCCGCCGGACCCGCTGCGCCGCCTGCCGGACCAGCTTCGCCGGAAGCGCCGCCGAACACAGCCGCCATAGCCTGCGCTTCAGCGGTGTCCCCCTTCAGAGTGCCCGTGCCGTGAGCATTGACGTAGTCGATCTCAGCGGGCGTCATGCCGGCTTTTGCAAGAGCCTTGTGCATGCAGACTGCTGACTGCCGGCCGCCGTCCATGGGTTTGGTAACGTGCCACGCGTCGTTGGTGTTCGCCCAGCCGGCCAGCTCTGCGTAGATCTTGGCACCTCTTGCTTTTGCGTGAGACTCTGTTTCGAGAATGAGGGCGCCGCCGCCTTCGCCCATGACGAAACCTCGCGCGGAAGCATCGAAGGGTCTGCAGGCCGCCTGGGGGTTGTCGTTTTCCCGGGACAGTGCCTGGGCGTTGGCGAGGGAATAGATGACGAGCGGGCAGAGGGTGCTGTCCGCGCCGGCCGCCAGCATCATATCCGCCTCTCCGGAAAGGAGCAGCATCGCGCTCATCCCGATGGCGTCGCCGCCGGAGGCGCACGCAGTTGAGATCGTGTAGCTCGGTCCGGTCATGCCGTACGCGATGGCGATCTGAGAGGCCGCGATATTGCCCAGGATCCGCGGCACGAAACGCGGACCAACGTTCTTGTGCACGGCGTTGGTCAGGATCTCCTGGGTGGCGGCGATGGTATCGATGCCGGACATGGCTGTACCCATGACGATGCCGAAGCGCTCCGGCGCGATCCCCGCAATGGAGGAAATGCTGCCGGTCCCGCTGTCCGCAGCGCCCGTATCCGCAACGCCCGCATCTACCAGCGCTTCCTGCGCAGCTGCAAAAGCATACTGCGTGAAGGCGTCCGTTTCCCGGATGAGTTTGCCCGGCAGGTAGTCCTCCGGAACGAAGTCTCGGACCTCTGCCGCGATCTGCACCGCTAGCTCGCCGGCGTCAAAAGAGGAGATGCGATCGATGCCGCACTTTCCTGCCGTCAGGTTCTCCCAGTATCTGTCTGCGCCGACGCCCACCGGCGTAACCGCGCCCATACCTGTTACAACGATTTTCTCTTTCATGGTTATGTGTTTCCCTATGCGCTTCTTAAAGAAGCGCCTGCTTTACTTTTTTCGGACCCTAAGATATAATAGCAAAAACTGATTATTTTCTGTACAAATACACGGTTTTTGAATTATTGATTTCTGCCTTTCGGTTGGATAAATGGTATCACCGACACAGGCAGAATGTCAATAAAACAGAGGCCTGATCAGAGGACTGATCAAGGACGCAAACCAAATGCACCAATCAAGAGCATTCACCAAGAGGTATCTGCATGCATCTGAACCAGATCGCGAGCTTTCTCGCAGTCAGCAAAACTCTCAACTTCACCGGCGCGGCGCGGCAGCTCGGCGTGCCCCAGTCGACCATCAGCCGGCAGATCAATGACCTGGAGTCACAGCTCGGCGTGCGGCTGTTCTACAGGACCAAGCGCGACGTGCAGCTGACGGACGAAGGGAGGATCTTCCTGCCTTACGCCCAGGAGATGGCGGACGCAGCGCGTAAGGGAACCTACGCGGTGAAGCAGATTCATGAGGGTATGGCAGGCCGCCTGTCCATCGCCGTCGTCAGCGCGTCGCAGCAGTACCTGGCAGGCGTTCTGGCGAAATTCCACAAGAAGTACCCGGACATCTCGGTGGACCTGACGAACATCTCAAGCGGCGAAAGCCTGATGGACGACACGAACGCGCCCTATGACTTCTGGTTCCTCTACCGGGACATGCTGGTGGATGCCGAAAGCTTCGAGTATACGCACACCCACAAAGAGCCTCTGGCTCTCATACGTCCCGCTGGCGCCGAGACTCCGCTCTCATCACAGCGGTTCATCCTCCTCTCCGAGGAAGCGGACCCGATCCTCTACATGCAGGCCATGAACTACTGCAGGACCCGCCGGTTCACCCCGCAGATTGCCAACACCTTTGAAGACGTTTCCTCGGTGTTGCTGTCTGTCAGGGCGGGACTGGGCGCGACCTTCCTGCCGGCATCGCTGATTGGCGATGCAGACCCCGCGGAGCTTGATGTCAAGGCGCTCGACAGCGAAAGCTACACCATCGACTGCATCGCAGCGTGGAAACCGTCCCTGCTCAATCCCGCAGCAGAGCTGCTTTTGCAGATCCTGAAAGAGGGATGATGCTGGCCTGCTAACAGGCACCTGCTCTTGACAGAATCTCCGGTTTTAAGACTATTTGTCAACGCGACCGAGTGGATCCGGCTACATTTTCTGATTTTGCATGATATCCTGTTGACCGATTTCCCGCATTTGAGACTGTTTGTCAACAACTACCCGCCAGTGGAAGGTGTTGAGAGACCGAGAATCCCAATATATGGAAATCATAGGCATCAGTATGGGATTTCTGTTGACAAATAGTTCTATAGGAGGGAGTTGTGTCAAAAGAATCTGGGACAAATGAGGATATTCGGAGGGCAGGAACACCTTTTGTTGACAAATAGTCTCAAATCTTCAGAAATGGTCAACACCCGCGCCGGCCAGCAACACCCGCGCCAGCCAGCAACGTTCGCGCCGCAACAAAAAAACTGCCCGGATACCCGGGCAGCTCTTTCGTGTGATATAGCAGAGGAACTGCTATTTCTCCTCTCTCGTGTCGGACACCATCTCTGAGATCTGCCGGAAGAGCTCCGGGTGGCTCCGCTTGATGCTGGTCGGTTTGTAGTCCTCCCGGCTTGTGGTGTAGTGCACGGTCTCTGCGGTCAGGCAGAGAGCCCCTGTCGATTCGTTGTACACTTCATAGCGGAAATGCATCCGCAGTCCTGTGAACTTGTACATTTCCATATGCACGGAGAAGACGTCGCCGTAGCGGAGGAAATTCAGGAAGGTTTCCGTAGCGGTCGTGCAGGGAATGATGACGCCCTGCTTTTCGAACTCCGGATAGGGAGTTCCCATTTCCTCCATCCAGACGTAGCGGGCTTCCTCCAGATAACGCAGATAGTTGGAGTGATGGACCACGCCCATCCGGTCTGTTTCGTAATAGTTTACCTGTCGCTTAAAACTCCACATTTGATTCGCCTTCTTTCTGTCGCGTCTATACTACTTTCTCTTCAATTCTCCTGCTTCAAGATCCTTCGCCGCCTGCGCCTTCAGAGCGTAATGCATCTTCTTGCCGGTGGCCGTCATCGGCAGGCTGTCGACGAATTTGTACCAACGCGGTCTCTTGTAAGCGGAGAGCATTGGTGTGTTCAGGCAGAAATCGAAGACATCCTTGATCGTCAGATCATCGTCCGCGGGAACGATGTAAGCAGCGATCGCCTGTCCGCGGGCAGCATCCGGAACGGCCGTGACCATGCAGTCAGCGACTCTGTCGAAATCGTTGATCGCTTCCTCGACCTGTGTCGGATAGATATTCTCTCCGGCGCTGACGATCATGTCGTCCTTACGGCCGTTGATCGTAACATAGAGATGCTCGTCCCAGAAGCCCAGGTCGTTGGTGTACATCCAGCCCTTGTAGAATTTCGCCTTCTGCTCTTCTTCGTTCTTGTAGTAGCTATAGGTCGTCTTGCCCGGGCAGTAGAGGATGACTTCGCCGACGGTCTCGTTGTCCATCGGAACCAGATCATCCGGCTCGGCTTTTCTGTCCTCGTAAATCTTGACGACGCGCACTTCGTCATCTGTGCAGCTTCCGCCGACCGCGCCGGCGTAATCCGGAAGGTCATACGGTCTGAGGAAGGAGTTCCAGAAAGTCTCTGTCGTACCGTATCCGTTGAAGATGTTCGGCGTCAGGATCTCCAGGAAACGCTCGCAGGCCGCTTTCTCCAGCGGCGCGCCCATGGTGACCAGACCCTTGAGTGAGGACAGATCCTGCGGATCTCTTTCCTGGGTCCTTGCCAGCATCTCCAGAGAGGACGGGGAACCGGTCAGGAAGGTGATCCTGTACTTCTCAACATAGTTCAGTGTGACACGCGGTGAGAACGCGCGCAGCAGTACCAGGCAGGCACCGATGTAGAACGTCGGGCAGGTTCCGCCGGAGTGGCTGCCGCCTCTGTGGAACAGCGGCGTCATGTTCATGCAGACATCCTTGCAGTTCAGCGGATAGTGCATGATCGCGTCGTGCGCGGAGAGAACTTCGTTGATATCGTTCAGCGGTACATTCTTCGGCAGCGCCGAGGTTCCGCTGGTGCACATGCGGACGACTTCATCATAGATGTGATGCGGGAAGTCCATCGCGGGCGCTTCCTTGCTGTGCCCCTTGACGTACTGCTCGTAGTGGATGTGGCCGAGAGGCAGATCCAGATTGTCCGGATTGTCGCACATGATCCAGCGGAGCGGCTTAAAGGATGACAGCTTCTCCGCCTCCACGATGATGTCGCGGATCTCCGCGCAGTAGAGCACGACCTTCGGCTCATTGTGTTCGATGAGACGTGCCATTTCTCCCGGGGAAAGCTTGAAGTTCGCCAGTGTGATGATCGCGCCGACCTTTCTTGGCGCGATGTAGGTGAAACAGAATTCCGGGCAGTTGTTGAGGATGGACATGACAACATCGTTCTTGCCTACCTTGTCGACCTTCAGGGCGTGGGCAAACATGTTGCACTCTTCATCCAGTTCTTTGTATGTCCAGGTGCTGTCCGTGCTCGGATCGATCAGCGCCGGTCTGTTTCCATATCTTCTGACGTTCCTCAGAAAACCGTTCAGCCAGGTGTATTCGTGTTCAAAAGTTTCAATGAACATGCGGTCATCATATGTTCTTTCGTAAGACATGCCATATTCCTCCTTTATATCACAATTTAATAATTCACTATACGCATTATATAATAGCAAATTGTGTTTGTCAAATCATTTCTCGCAAAAGCTTTCAGCGCAAAAGCCTCCCATCTGTGTTACAATCTAACCATGAAAACACTGATTGAACTATATGATGAAAAACCCATCGAAAACGTCCTCGGTACGGAAATGTTCCGGCCGGAGGAGATGGTGATCCTGTGTCCGCCGGAGTCCGTTTCCGATAAAGCGCTCCGCGAGTCACTGGAACGTTACTTCGAGTACCGGAAGTGTCCGGTCAAGGTTACCGTCATGCCGGTAAGCCTGCTGGACGCGGCCAAGGTGCAAAAGCAGCTGCAGAAGGTCCTGGAGACCCATGAGGACTGCGCCATCGATATTTCCGGCGGTACAGACGCGGCCCTGTTCGCGGCAGGCGTCATCTGCGGGGACACGCCGGTGTTCACCTACAGCGGCAAGCGGAATTCCTTCTACGAGATCCAGAACGCGCCGTTCGCCAGAAGCCTGCCGTGCAATGTGACCCTTGACGCGCGGTCGTGCTTCCTGATGGCCGGCGGCACGCTGCTTCCGGGACGGGAGGACAACGAGATCCTCAAAGGCAAGCTGGAGGACATCGACGCGCTGTTTGCCATCTTCCGCAAGTACCGCAGAAACTGGCGGCGGCAGATCGGCTACATTCAAGCGATCTCCTCATCGGAGCCGGGAGTTCTTCATGCGGAAGGCCCGAAGACCGTCCGGGTGGACCACGGACAGGCGACAGCAGACGAAGAGATGCTGCAGGAGCTGGCCGGCGCAGGGCTTGTCCGGCAGCTGCAGATTTCTCAGGATCGCGTTTCGTTTGTGTTCCCGGATGAAACGGTGCGCTTCTGGCTTCGCGACATCGGATCCGTTCTGGAGCTGCAGGTCTACCGTGCGTGCCTTGCGGCGGGATGTTTCGACGATGTGGTTTTAAGCGCGGTCGTGAACTGGGAAGGCGGCCAGACTCAGCGAAACGCCGTCACCAACGAAATCGACGTAATGGCGGTGCAGGGCGTCCGGCCGATTTTTATCAGCTGCAAAACCAGCGAGATCCGAACAGAAGCGCTCAATGAGCTGGCGGTGCTCCGAGACCGGTTCGGCGGCAGAGGTTCCCGCGCCATCATCGTGACCTCCGCTCCGGCAAGCAAAAACAGAGCCCTCATGCGAATGAGGGCTGCGGAACTCAATATTGAAGTGATCGAATTGGGCGACCTGACAAAGGATCGTCTGATCGCGAGATTGCGATCCGGCGAGTAGGGATCCGGCGACAAGGCGTCGGTGAATGCGATCCGGCGAGTAGGGATCCGACCCGCGCTCGTCAGACTTCGTAATCGTGACAGTCATAGATGACCTGACAGTTTTCCTCATAACGGGAGAACCAGTCAGGTTTTTCTGTATGGATCGGAACGATCACGGACGGATCCGCGCTGCGGATCAGCCGTATGATTGCGTCGATGTCTCCGTGCCCGCTTGTGTGCAGCATCGGGACGTCTGCGCCGAGTGATTTCATCAGCGCGATGAAAGCGGAAACCGCAGGCTTCAGCATATACGTCTTGCGCCGGCCGAAGAAAAAGACACCGTCCTTGAAGGACATCCGCCGCGCGACCTTCCGGAAGTTGATCAGACTCTGGGGCGTCAGGCATAGCAGGAAATCCGGGGACGCGAAGGCTTTGCGCGGAGAAACCGCGGGGAAGCTGTCCGAAAGGCGGCGCGCTTTCACTTTCGCGGAGCGCCTAAGTCCGGCGCCAAGACCTGTGGCGACGATATCCCCCAGTTCGGCCAGTGAGCGGGAGGCGCGAAGAACGAAGCCGTCGATCTCCAGACCCGCCGCTTCGGCGCATATTGCGGTCAGCTCATCCATGATGAAGCGCCGGCCCGCGCGACGGGCAGCGCTATAGGCGGTTATGATTCTGTCGATGTTCTGGGCGGACAGGTAGATGATGGCGGGACCGCGCCGCTTGCGCATGGTTTCCGCAGCCAGATCTTCCAGATCCTGTTCACTCGGCTCGTGGTGGTCTTCGTCCCATTCCAGATTGGTGCCTTCGCAGATCAGCGCGTCGACCGTCGGCAGCGCCGCGAGGAAGGCGTCGTAATCCTGCCGGCCCGCGGAACGAAAATCGGACGTGTACAGGATGCTTTTGCCGCAGGCGGTAACGAGGAACATGAACGATCCGTAGGCTGAATGGTCGCAGAGAATCGGTGTTACGGTGACGTCTCCAATCGTGACGGGCACGCCATCGTGGAGAAACAAAGGCGAAAAACCGGTTTTCCGGCCTTTGTATGCGAGGAGCGCCCGCTTGATGTTGTACGCGGTCTCGCCCATATAGATGGGGATTCCGGCGAGCACGTACTCGGCGAGGCCCATGTGATCCGAATGATAATGGGAGATGAAGACCGCGTCATAAGCGGGCTTTTTCCCTTCGAACAGTCCCGGTATTTTCGGCACGGTAAGATTGGGCTTTTTCTCGCCCATGTTCGCGCCCGCGTCCAGTATGACGCGTGTCGTTTCCGTATAGACTTCGATGATGGAGCCGCCGATCTGTCCCTGGCCCCGCAGGACGTTAATTTTCAAGGTCATAGTTGAAATCCAACTCCAGTTCATTGCTGGTCGCGTCGAGGGCCGGCTTGCAGATCTTCTTCACAGCGCCTTTTTCAGTAAATTGGATGAGGCCGCATTTGCCGACAACATCCAGATACGTCCGGTTGTAGGTGCCGTGGTCGATGAACTTCTCCCAGATCCGGACGGCTTTACCAAAGTTTTTATTGCTCTGATTCCAGATCTGCAGCGCAGCCAGGGCGCTGACGGTATAACTGATATAGTACATCGGTGATTCGAAATTGTGACTGACGAACACCCACGCGTATCCCGGATCATCCGCCGCCCACGTATTGTACTGGGCGTAGATATCCGCGTACAGTTTGTTGAGTTCCTCCAGGTCCATGTCCGGATCCTTGTAGACCGCCCGCTGGAACTCGTCTTCGATGCAGCCGTCGATGACGTTCTCCAGGAGGGAGCCGACCGTGACCTTTTTCGCCTGCTTCGCCTGCGCCTTGAAGATGTCGTCATAGAAGCAGGTCATGAGACCCTGCAGTCCGTTGGAGGCGACCTCCGCCAGATCGATGTTGTCCTCGTCGGTCAGGATATTGTTCTGCGTTTCGTTGTTGTATTCCACGAAGTGTCCGAACTCGTGGGACAGTGTGATGAAATCCTGATCGCCGCTGAGGGACATGGAGATGAACGGGCAACCGGCCTTGCGTATGTAGGTAGTGAAGGCTCCGTCCTGACGTCCCTTGTCTTCGCCGAGGGTGATCAGCTTGTCTTCGATCAGCTGCTGGGCGGAGGCGCCGGCCATATCGTCGACCTGCTCGCTGTACTTCAGTAGGGTGTCCAGGAGTTTCTGCTCGGACATCTCCGGCATAGCGGAAGCGCTGTCATAGGAGGCGTAGTAGTTGTCGAAGTAGGTCTTCGCGATTTTCTTCACGTCTTTATGGAGCTGCTTGACTTCCGTTTCTGTGTAGTCCCGGTTGTACTCTTCCGCGTCTGCGTAGGCCGCGTAATCCTCGTAGCCCGACTCTTTCGCGAACTCCGTCCGCAGATCCACCAGCTTCAGATAGATCGGACCCGTCTTGGCGTTGAACTTTTCCAGCAGTCCGTCATAGATATCGACGTATCCTTCATAATCCGAGACAGAAAGTTCCTCGCCTTCTTCCCCATTGATCATGTCGAAGGTCCAGTCTTCGTCGTTATAACTGTAGGTCATCTTCTCCGACGCGTCGAGGAGTTCATAGTAGTCGTCCACGAGCTTCGTCTCTTCCTTCAGGATCTCCTTTTGCCGCGCGGTCATCACATCGTATTCTGCAAAGGCCTCAAAGGCTTCCTTCCCCACATGTTCCCGGAACGCGTCCGCGCAGGGACCTTCCGTGATCCCCTTGCAGACTTCACAAAGCCGGTCGCCGCTTTTCTGGAATTCCTCAGACGCGTACAGCTGTTCCTTCGAATAGTAGTCGTTCGTCACATCCGTCGAATACATCACGTAGATGACAGCGTATAGGGTGTCCATCTCTTCCATGTCTTTGTACAGGGCGTCGTATTTGCGGATCGCCTCGTCGGTCTTGCCGTCCGCCGCCAGCTGCATCAGCTGATCACATCCCTTGTAGAAATCCGCTGTATCATAATGGTAGTATTCGATTCCGGCAACGTTCTTCGAGACATCTGCCCCGGCCGGTTCCTTGCCCTTTTGCCCGCAGCCGGAGAGGGCCCCGGTCATGACAAAGGCCAGGACGAAGGCCGTCGTAAGGAGAAGGGCGCGCCGCAGAGCACCTGCCCGAATATATTGTTTCGTTGTGGCTGTTTCGTGTCTCTTTTTCATGGGATGATTATACCACAGAAGGAAGCGCGGTGGTTCACTTGCCGGTAATGAAACAGGGAACCCGAATCGCTGTGCTCTCCGGATCCCCTTTTTTGTGGATCGTTTTATGCGTTATTTGATTTTTCTTGTTGTCTTGTACATCGGTGAATACCCGCCCCAGGAAGGACTGCGATAAGTGTACATTGCGACAGTGTATTTCTTCCCCTTTGGCTTGGAGTAACTGGTAAAGGTTCCAAGATAAACGGTGTATTTTTTCTTGTTGCCTTTGAATTTCTTGCCGTTGATCCAGATTTTGTTGCCGGGGGCCTTCTTCAGCTTGACGATGATTTTGAGCTTATATTTGTAGTAGGTTCGTTTGCCGAGATAGAGCCCGGTATAGTAGCCATACACCTTCTGCTTTTTCTTCTTAACTTTGTAGGCTTTGACTTTGATGGATTTCACAGCAGGCTTCTTGCCTAAACCGGTTCTGTAGGTGCCGAGATTCAGAACCTTACCGGTATCCGTGCCCTGATAACCGTTGTAGTAGTAGAAGGTCCGGATTTTGTAACTGGTGTTTGGCTTCAGTCCTTTGATCTTATAAGTCTGTACAGCGTTCATCAGTCCGGAGGTTTTTACTACCTTGCCGTTTCTAAGTACCTGCAGCCGCAGTTTGTAGTTGACAAGCTTCGGATCCGGTGACGGCATGTACCGAAGGTAGTTGTGGTAGATCTCGATCGATCCTCTGGCAGATGGCTTCGCGTACATGGAAAGCTTGAACGTACGGCTGGCAAAAGCCCCGTCATTAGGGTCGTCACTGAACCAGTAGACCAATGTCACCGTGTGACTTGCCAGCGCGGAATAATTGCTCATGGAGATGGAGTCGCTGATCGTGAGACCAGGAGCATTATAGCTTCTTACGATGTTATCCTGATTGCCATCGATGAGGACAGCGGCAAGAAATACATTTTTCGAGAACTTGGCGTTGATGTTCAGGATCCGCTTCGGATTGTTCATCTTCGCTGTGAAGGACTGGAGGAATGAAGCCGGATCATCGGCCATCATTTTCACGTTGGAGTCTTCGGCCGGCTGCGTGGAAAGCAGACCTTCCGCGGCTTTGCAGAGCATCTCTTTCTGCCCGGGATCCGCAGGAGCAGCGTCCGCCCTGACGTCCACGGTTCCGTCCTCTTCGATCGTGACGTCTGGCTCTTCCGTTGTGGTTACAGTTTGCTCTTCGGTTACGGTTTGTTCTTCCGGCGCGATGGAGATGGCAGATTCGGGATCTGCGGCGGAATCACCGGCAGCTGCAGCATCGACCGATACTTCATTCGCGTCTTCTCCTTCCGCGTATACGCTGCCGCCCAGCAACGGTATAAATGTTGCTCCGACGGTGATTGCCAAAGCCACGGCCAGAAGTCTCCTGATGAGTTCTTTCTTATTCATGGGACACCTCACTTCTTACATCTATACTATTATACTGTTTGCCGCATTGTAGCATATCCGGAACGGATGCAGAAGGAAAACGGTGAATTTGAGAGGGTCAGTTTTAGGTTAGGAAGGCGCAGACCCTTGGCAGAACTGGGTTTGCGCAGACGGCGCGAAATCCCGCAGATTGGTCGAAAGCGCTGCTTTTACGCGTTTCGGCTGCCTGCGTAGAGGGCGAGCAGCGCGACCCGGTTGCGGCAGCCGGTCTTCTGCAGGATATTGTGGACATGGAATTTCACAGTGCTTTCGGAAACCGACAGCGCATCCGCGATCTCGATATTGGTCTTTTCTTGCAAAAGCAGCCGAAGGACGTCCCGCTCGCGGAGGGACAGGTCATGCCGGGAGGAGAACAGGTCGAAATGCATGGTCCGGTCATCGGGCGCGTACAGAAAACGCTGGATCCGGTAGAACAGGAATACCGCAAGGATGAACAGCACTGCGTTGAGTATGATCAGAACCGAGTAGTGTCCGGAAAATACAACATGAAGGATCTCCCCCAGGGCGTCTCCGACGCGGCCAATCAGAAGACCAAACCCCGAAAGCCACAGAAGATGTTTCTCCCGGGCGACATCCGAAAACAGGATGATCCGATATACAGAATAGAATCCGAAGGCAAAATAGCTCAGCCCCCAGAAGATCATCAGAGGGAACGCCTCGCCCCGCAGCGCCAGCATGAGGAAGGGGATGATGAGAGAGGCGAAGGCGCAGAGCGCGCCGAGCCGGCGGCTTTGGTCATTGGCGATGCCGGCGATGATCAGGCCGGCTGCGTAGAACAGACGTGACAGTTCCAGATTTACATTCCCACTAAAATCGGCCGAAGGGAATCCGAAGCCGCAAGTATTGACAATGCTGAACAGAAACACAAGGCCTCCGGTCAGAAGCAACAGGCTGCCGAAGGGCGCATCGGAAGATGAAACAGCGTGATTTTCTCCGGCTGGCTCATCCGCTTCGGGCGGCTGCGGTTTCCTGCCTTTGCATGAGAGAAGAAAGACTGCGGCTGCCGACAAAAGGCACACGAGCAGAATCGTAAGAGTGTAGGAACTGCTCCGGCCGGCGATTAGGGACAAAAGCCACGACGCGACGATGGACAGACTGTAACCAAGTCCCAGGGTGATGGCGCTGTTGCCTGTCTCCGTTTCGCAGGTGAGAATGTACAGGAAGTATCCGGAGAGCATTCCGCACAGGATGTTTAACGCGAAACCAAAACCGGCCGTGACCGAGAGACCGTCTGCAAGCACTGCCGGAAACAGACAGAGGCAAAGCATTATCAGAACAGCCCGGAGAATGTGCGCGGCGGAACGGTTGCTGCGGGACAGAAGCAACGCGAACAGACCGAGCCCCGCGGCCTGGAAGAGATACCCTGCGCCCAGGGACAGAAGGTCGGCTGTCTGCGGCGCGACCATGGGCATAATGTGATAGAGCCAGGCCAGATAACCAGTCGAGGCCAGGAAGAAGCACAGGCCGATGAGTGCGACGCTATGCGTATCAGGTATTCTGTTTTCTCGTGGGTTTGCGTTTACTGGATTCATGGCGATTTCCTGATTGTGCCGAGAAGCGCAACAATGATTAAACATATTTTAACATATATGTCTACTCGCAATCCGCCCTTTACCTTTCGGGGCGCAGTATGTATAATAACTGTGTATGTGCAGAAAAGGAGAAGCGGGTGAAGATATTAAAAACGACAATTATAATAACACTGCTTGCAGTCATGACGTTTGCCTTGAGCGGCTGTACCACATGGGACAACTTCAAGGCGGCGTTTATCGATAAGCAGGATCCGGATACGAAGATACAGATTGGCGTACTCGAGCCGGTCACAGGCGCTGACTCAAAGGCAGCGGAAGATGAAATCAGAGGAATCCAGCTTGCCAATAAGGTTCATCCAAACGTAAACGGCAAGCTTATTTCGCTGGTGTTTTCCGATGACAAGTCGGATATTGACGCGGCGGAAACGGCGGCAAAGACGCTGACGGACAAGAAGCCTCTGGTCATACTCGGAAGCTACGGCAATGTGTATTCTCTGGCGGCGTCCCCGTACATCAAGGAAGCGGAGATCCCGGCCATCACGATCACCAATACGAACCCGCTGGTGACCAGAAACAACCCGTACTACTACAGGGTCTGTTATGTAACGGCCAACCAGGGAGATCTGCTCGCCAGATATATTCTCGAATCGGAGAAAGAAGCCGAGGCGGGAGTGCTTTTGCCGATCGATGACGATGTCGCCCTCGCGGAAGCGACCGCGTTTACGGACAGGATGAAGGCGGAAACGGACGATGACGACTCCATCGCCTTTTATGAGGAATACACCATGGGCCAGAAGGATTACACCGAGGTCCTGACGAAACTGGAACAAAGCGGAGTGGATAAGGTGTTCCTGCCGGGTGATTATACGGATGACGCGAACATCATCAATCAGGCAGCGGAAATGGGTCTGAATGTGATGTTCCTGGGGGATTTCGAGTGGGAGAATCCGGCGTTTTTCAACATGCTCAGCAAGAAGGTGCAGCCGGAGAACATCGCGTTCGTGCAGTTCTTCTCGGCGGACAACAGCGGCATTGAGGGAGAGGCGATCACGAAAGAACGGCAGAGCTTTCTGAAGGCGTACGCGGAAGAATACGGCGCCGGCAGCGAACCGTCCGAAGCGATGGCGCTGGGGTACGACGCGTATTTCGTCGCGGTCGACGCCATTGACAAGGCGCCGGATGACGCGACGAGCGCGGATGTGCAGAAGATTCTCTCTGATCCGCAGTACAGCTTCGATGGAGCGACCGGAAGGATCAGCTTCAACGCCAGCGGAGATCCGATCAAGACAGCGTACATCAGTACGTGGAAACAGGGTAAGATGGCCACGATCTACACGGTCGAGGCTTTGAAATAAATCGTTTATCTCAGTAATCAAAGATAATTTATTAAGAAAGGGAAAAATTAATGGAAGAGAAAATCAACAACGCATTGGATCAGATCAGACCATTCCTTCAGAGAGACGGAGGAGATATTGAATTTGTTGAGTACACAGAGGACAATGTCGTCAAAGTCAGATTGAGAGGACATTGCGCAGGATGCCCGGGCGCGCAGATGACGATCAAGGGCGTCGTAGAGAGAATCCTCAAAGAAAGCTATCCGGAAATCGCGGGCGTTGAAGCGGTACAGTAAGGTAACGTTTGCGCAGCGAAAGACGCGCAGATAACGCGTGACTGAAGCATGACTATAAGATGACCGAAAAAGAGTTTCTGGAAAAAGTAAATAACAGAATCCGCGAAAACGAGACAGAGATGCTGGCATCTCTGTCTAAACTTATATCGATCCCGAGCGTAGCGATGGAAGCAGAAGGGCCTGGCAGCCCCGCGCCTTTTGGCGAAGGCGTGGACAGAGCATACCGGCTCATGCTTGACATGGCCAAAGAAGAAGGCTTCGATACCTTCGACGCGGACGGCTACGGCGGCCATATCGACTTCGACGGGACCGAAGACGGCGTGATCGGCGTCGTCGGACACCTGGACGTGGTCCCTGAAGGAGACGGCTGGGACCTGGATCCTTACGGGGGTGAAATCAGTGACGGCTACGTCCACGGACGGGGCGCGGTAGATGACAAAGGACCCGTGATCGCGTCGTTCTACGCGATGAAGGCTCTGAAGGAATGCGGATTTGAGCCGGCGAAGACCATCCGGCTGATCCTGGGTCTGGACGAAGAGACGAACTGGAGCGGAATGCGCTATTATCTGGAGCGCACGCCGGACCTTCCGGACGCCGGATTCACACCGGACGGGGATTTCCCGGTCATCCGGGCCGAGAAGGGCATCCTGGTGTTCGATATCGTCGCGAAACTTCCGAAGCCCCGGGGAAAGGGGCTGGAGCTCAGCTCCCTGACAGGAGGGACCGCAGCCAACGCCGTTCCTGATTTTGCGAGAGCGGTAATCAGCGATACGACCGGCGGGAAGTATGACCGGATCCGCGAGGCCGCGGCCGACTGCGTTTCGGCCTACGGCTGGGACCTCAGCTGCAAGGGCGTCGGCAGAAGTCTGGAAATCACTGCCCGCGGCAAGGCCGCCCACGGGGCGCGTCCGGAGCTGGGACAAAATGCGGTGTCTGTTCTGATGGAATTTCTGGGCAGACTGCAGTTCTTAAGCGACGGCGTCACGGATTTTATAGACTTCTACAACGAACGGATCGGGTTCGACTGCCACGGCGAGCGGATCGGATGCGCCCTTGAGGATGAGGAGTCCGGAAAACTTGTCTTCAATGTCGGAAAGGCCGAGATCGACAAGGACGCCGTCCGGCTGACGGTAAACATCAGATATCCGGTCAGCGCCTCCGGCGAAGAGGTCTACGCCGGCATCATGCGGGTGCTGGACGAGTATGGGTACGGGATCGTCAAAGGCCTGGAGCGTCTGCCGATCAACATCGACGCGGACGCCGAGCTGGTCACGACCCTGATGGACATTTACCGCGCCCAGACAGGCGACACAGAAAGCCAGCCGCTGGTCATCGGCGGAGGGACCTACGCCAGGGCCATGGACAATATTGTTGCCTTTGGCGCGAGATTTCCGGGGGAACCGGAGCTGGGGCATCAGAGGAACGAGAAGATCTCCGTGGAGAACATGATGAAACTTACACGCATCTATGCGGAGGCGGTGTATGAGCTCGCAAAAGCAGAAGAAGAGTGACAACAGAACGTTCTATAAAGTGCTCGCGCTGGCCATTGGCTGCAACCTGCTCTTCATCGGGCTGTTCGCGTTCATTTCGTACAGTGTGAAGGACATCACGGTGACCCTGAACGGCAAGAGCGTCCAGTACAAGACGGCCAAAAGGACCGTCAGCGACATGCTCGAGGGCTGGAATGTGACGCTGGATAAGGAAGACGTGGTGAAGCCGGGCAGAGACGCCAGGCTCAAGGATGGAACGGATGTCGAGATCGATCTGTATGAAGTCCGGACGGAAGTTGTCACCGAGGCGACCGATTACAAAAGCAAGACAGAGTACTCCTCGGACCTGCTGGAGGGTGAACACGAAGTCACCACGAAGGGCGTGAAGGGAGAAGATAAAGTCACGTACGAAATCATCTTCCTTGGCGGCAAAGAGCAGAGCCGCAAGGAAGTCGCGCGGGAAACCATCAGAAAACCGGTGACGGAGATCGTTGCGGAAGGAACCGCTGTCTCCTACAACGGCGAGAAGTACAGCCGCGTCATCACCTGTGTGGCGACAGGATACACCCATACGGGAAACAGGACCGCGACGGGAACAAAACCCCATCGCGGCACCATGGCCGTCGACCGGCGCACCATTCCGATGGGGTCCTACGGGTATGTACCCGGTTACGGGGAGGTCCACGCCGAGGACACCGGCGGCGCCATCAAGGGCAACCGCATCGACCTGTTCTTCGAAACGCGGGGACAGGCGGTCTCCTGGGGGCGACGGACCGTAGAACTATATATCAAGTAGTTGTGACAAAGGGACATTATTGCAGGTGCTTGCTGAGCAGGTCGGCGAACAGCGCTGCGTTTTCGTCGTTTGAGAAGATGGCGCGGGCGGAAACGTCATTGCCGCCGCCTTTGCCCTGATAGAAGTTCGCGTACTCTTTGACGAGGGGGCCGCACGGGATCCCGCCGTCGCTTACAAGGATGTAAGAGGTAGATGGCTTCGCGTAGAGCAGGATCAGCTTGCCGCGGCAGCGGTCTTTGCCCATATAGGATTTAGCCATATTGAAGGCGTCGTCCATGGAGAAGTGCTCCAGGGTGTGGACGACGACTTTTTTATCTTCCGCGGCCAGCGTTTCGTCCAGTGCCGCGCACTCGATTTCCGTGAAGGCGCGCTTGAGCTGGATCAGCTCACCCTTCGCGTCCGCTGCCCGCTGCTCCAGTCCGCGAATCTTGTCCGGGAAATCCTCGATGGAGGACGAGTAGCTGTTGGACAGCTTCGTCAGCATGTCGTGCTTCCTATCATAATCCGCAAGGGCGCGGGCGCCTGCCTCGAAGTAGACGCGGAACATTTCCTTGTATTTTTCCACTTTATATAATTTGATCAGACCGACCTGTCCCGCAGAAGATGGATGGGTGCCGCAGCACGCTACGCAATCGGCAGCGTGATCGGGTGATCCGACGCACACGATCGAAATATCTTCATCAAAGGCAAGTTTCTTACGCAAAGGCATTTTCTCCGCGTCTTCCCGCTTCTCGAAACGAAAGACGGATACAGGCGCGTTGGACCAGACGACTTCATTGGCCAGACGTTCGCAGTGGAGCGCCGTCTCCCAGTCGATGAGTTCCGGCTTGGCTCTGTCCGGATTGGTCGGTTCGTCTTCCAGGCTGATATCGATGGTCATGTAGTCGTCTCCCATGTGAAAGCCCCGGTTCACACCGCCGCACTCCTGGTAGAAGATGCCGGAGAGGATATGCTCGCCGCAGTGACGCTGCATATTATCGAACCGGCGGGACCAGTCCAGCGTGCAGCGGACGCGGCAGCCTGCCTGCAGCTCCGAAGCTGCATCCCCTGCGGCCGTCACAGCGCGGTGCACGACCTCCTCGCCGTCTTCCTGCACGTCGGTCACCTGCAGGAGAGAGCCTGCGGCGCCGCCTTCGCCAATGATCTGTATCGTTCCCAGGTCGCAGCTCTGGCCGCCGCCCTCGGGGAAAAAGGCCGTTTGGTCAAGATAAAAACCATGATCTGTGACATCTGTGACCATTGCGTCCCATTCTTTCATATAAACATCGCTTTGATATAATTTTGTTGTACCCATTCTTCAGGTCTCCTTCTTAAACCGCAATAACATCACGGAAAGTGTAAAGCCTTTCAACAAAAAAGTCAATTTTTAATGCAGGTTTGCATTAAAATAATACCGGGAATAATTGAAAAATGAATAAAGGCAGAATATAATCTGTATATGCATTATTAGTTTGCGGTTTTTCGTGACAAAACACCAAGAAATGCCCAAAAACCGCAAGAAATCCACGTTTTTGAGGCTTTTGCACCAAAGGAGAAATAATGGCGTGAAAACCTGTGGAAAACCATGTATTAAAAATAATACTTGACACCGGAAACCGTTGAAATTTCAACAATAGTAAAAAAATGGTTATCCACAGGCACCTTTGGATTAAATTGTATACAATTTTAAAAAAGTTGTGGATAACCCTCGGAATGCTCTTAATTACAATGGTTTTCGATTGTTGAACCAATTATTTACAGTTCATGCATAAGGTTTACATAACTTTGGTAAATAGAGGTCAAAATGCTGAAGGAAAAAATTGTTTACAGAGATGAATTGCCGATCAATGTGATCACGGCGAACATTGAAGAATACCCGATCCATTTCCACGACGACATGGAGGTCGTTTACGTGCTGGACGGGTCGATCACCCTGCGCAACGGATACTATACGTATCATCTGAAACAGGGAGATGTTTATATTCTGAATGACAGGGAGATGCACAGCTTCGAAAGCACCGGCGAAGACAATATGGTCATGATGCTGCAGATGGACCTGTCCTATTTCTCCAGATACTATGACAACCTGAAGAACAATTTCTTCGTTACAGAGATGGAAGACGACAGTGATGAAAGCCTGGACATCCTCAGGGGGATCCTGGCGAAGATCATGATGGAGGTCCTCCAGAAGGGCTACGGCTACGAACACAAGGTGATCGAGAGCACCCACAATCTCATCGCGTGCCTCATGTCCGATTTCCGCTACTTCGTCATGGAGGACGGCAAGTTCAAGAATGAGGCGAAGAACAAAGGCAACAAGATCCTGGCGGGAAGACTGAACCGGATCACGGACTATATGTATGATAACTACAACAGGAAGCTGACTCTCAGCGAGATCGCGGAGCGCGAGCACCTGAGCATTTATTACCTGTCCCATATCATCAAGGAGTCGGCGGGACTGAGCTTCCAGGATCTGCTCAGCTATATCCGGGTAGAAGAGTCGGAGAAGCTTTTGCTCGGCACCAATAAGAAGATCGGAACCATCGCGGAGGAGACAGGCTTCTCGGCGGTCCGGTATTACATCAAGCACTTCGAGCACTGGTTCGGCATGCATCCGCTGGAATACCGAAAGAAATACATCGGCAAGATCATCAGCCGTGAGATCGAGGCGAAGTACACCCGGTGTTCCCCGGCGCAGATCGAGGACGCCATCCGGCGGCAGGTCAAAGGCGTCTACGCGGACTATCTGGACAAGTACAAGGCCAAGCCGACCATTGTGGATGTAGATATATACGACGATTTCGCCGAGGTCCTGACGGAGGAACCGGAGCTTGAGGAGATCATGAGCCGGGACATCAACAAGATCCTGGCCGAGCCCTATAAGCTTTTGCGCAGTCTTGGCGAGAACCTGATCGCTTCAGGGAGCAATTATGTCGTGACGACAAGGGATAAATTCCCGGGGCCGCTGTCGAGTCTGAGCATTCTTGTCTACAACTTCAACGACAACGTAACGAAATCGCTCAAACGGATCGGAACCAATGCGGACCTGCTCCGGGTCATCCGCAATTACGACGGAGAAGCGGAATTTCTGGTGCGGTGCACGGGATTATCCGGACAGTTCCGGGTGCTTCGGTACAGAATGGAGAGGGATAATCTCACCAGCAAGATCGAGTCCCAGGGCAAACCGGACAACGCGGTCACCGGCAGGGAGGCGCTGCTGCGGAATCTGTATGAGGGACCGGCTGTCTCCAGCGCCGACTATTACAGTTCGGACGCGCTGAGCCTGCGGAGCGTTTTCAAGGGGATCGGATGCGAGCTGATTCTGATCGACTCCAAGGACAGCAAATAAGTACAGCAATATAGCAAACGGCTCATTGAACGATTTCGTGAAAAGTCTTAAAATTATAACGTAGGATACTGTTTGCACGTTTTGTTTGCGGATTAGACTTGCATGTTAAGCAAACAGCAAATAAATCAATCATTATATTATGGAGGTATAAAAATGAAATTACTTATCATTGGAGCAGGCGGAGTAGGTACTTCAGCAGCAAAGATTATCCAGAGAGCCGGAGCAGAAGGCGACTGGGCTGAAAAAGTAGTAGTAGCAGACTATGACCTGGCGAGAGCAGAGAAGGTTGCGAACGAAATCTGCGGCGGCGGAAAGTTCGTTCCGGCACAGATCAACGCAATGGATTCTGAAAGCATCAAGGCAGTTGTAGCAGAGCATGACTGCGACTTCGCAATGAACGCTTGTGACCCGAGAATGAACCAGACGATCTTTGACACATGTCTGGAACTGAAAATCGGATACCTTGACTGCGCTATGACACTGGGCACAGAGCATCCTGAAAAACCATATGAACTGCCGTACATCAAGCTGGGTGACTACCAGTTCTCAAAGCAGAAGGAATGGGAAGCTTCCGGTAAGATCGCAATATGCGGATCCGGCGTAGAACCTGGAATGGCTGACGTATTCGCGAAGTACGCTGCTGTACACCTCTTCGACAAGATCGACAGAGTAGACGTTCGTGACGGCGACAACTATGGAAATACAGATTCCGACTTCGGATTCTCCGTATGGACAACCATCGAAGAATGCCTGCAGCCGCCAGTCATCTGGGAAAAGAACGAAGAAAACCCGGATGGACACTGGTTCTGCACAGAGCCGTTCTCAGAGCCTGAGATCTTCAACTTCCCGGGCGGAATCGGCGATGTAGAAGTAGTCAACGTAGAGCACGAAGAAGTACTGCTCGTACCGAGAGAAATCGACTGCAACAGAGTCACCTTCAAGTACGGTGTTCCGAGAGAGTTCAGAGCGAAGCTGCTGACACTCCACGGATGGGGACTGGACAACAAGAGAGACAAGATCAAGGTTGGCGATTCCGAAATCACACCGAGAGACTTCGTCTGCAAAGTCATCCCGTCACCGGTTGGAGCAACTGACGAAATGACAGGTAAGGGCTGCGCAGGTACATGGGTAACCGGATGGAAAGACGGCAAGTACAGGTCCGTATACCTGTATCAGGTAGCTGACAACCAGGAATGCATCAAAAAGTACACAACAAACTCCGTCGTTGCACAGACTGCAGTAGGTCCTGTTATCATGATGGAACTGATCGCTAAGGGCATCTGGAACGAAGCAGGCGCTTGGGGCCCAGAGCACTTCGATCCGGATCCATTCGTAGAGAGACTGGCGAAGTACGAATTCCCGGCTGGCATCAAGGAAATGGATTCCGAATATGCGGACGAGCTTTCCGAGAAGGCCTTCCTGGAAGCAGTAAGCAAATAAGCTTAATGCAAAAGCAATAATTGCAAAAGCAACAATTGCGAGACCCGCACCGCGGGTCTCGTTTTTTATGGCGCATATGGCGCATGTGGCGCATATGGTGCGGTGTGCGGACTCACAACTGAAGCGCGCCCGCCCGGCGCGAATTTGTTGCGGCCCGCAGCGTCGATCTGTGGTATGATTAGGGCAGAACTGTTGTCAGAGAATTCTAAGGAGGTAACAGGATTATGAAAAGAAAATGGACGCTGATAGGAGCGGCGCTCGTGCTGGCCATCGGAATGACAGGTATGCTGTCCGCATGCGGCGGCGGTGGCGGTGAGGCACAGATCACGGACGCCGCGTCTCTGGCCGCGGCAAATCAGTCCGCGCAGGCGGCCGCGGAGAGTTACCACATGGACATGGATATGAACATGGAGCTGACGCTCAAGATGGATGGGCTGCAGGAAGTCATGGACACAGAAAGCCTGACCATGCCGATGACAATGAAGATGAGCATGGACGCAGGGAAGGAAACGGCGCACGCGGATTCCAACACGAGCATGAGTTTAATGGGACAGTCCATGGACCAGGACGCGGAGATGTACATCGACATGGCGAACGGAGTGACCTACACCAAGGCAAAAGGATCTGATAGATGGGAGAAAACAGAAACGGATTCCAGTATGTCGGACATGATGAACAGCGTGGCGGAAATGAGCGCGGATCTGCTGGCGAAGGCGGAGTACGCGGAGACGGACAGCGGTTACACGCTGACGCTGGACGCGGCTGAGATGGGTGAGGCACTCAAGGAAACGAACCTGTTCGGCAGCTACAGCGAAGCCGGCATGGAGTTCAAGGAATTCAACATCAACGGCGGAGAGATCGTCTACACCTTCGACAAGGAGTCCGCGCTTATCACGAAGATCGAGATGAAAGCGGTGGACGTCAAGGCGAAAGGCGACATGCAGGGGACGGCGATCGACATGCAGGTCCCGATCACGACCACCATAGAGTACAGTCAATATGGCGAGATCGAGCCGGCAGCTTACGAGATCCCGGCCGACGTGACCGGCAAGTAGAGCGCACGAATTTCGGATAGTCGTAGATTTGATACCAGAAGAGGTTCAAATCTACGACTATTGCTTTTGCATGAGCTTTTGCATGAGACTGGCGGAGCTTCCGGGCAGGCAAAGTCGTAGATTTTGACCATATTCAGGCGGGATTCTACGATTCGTATGTGCTATGACCTTCCTCAAAGCTGTCCATGCACCCTCATGGAAGAAGGAAACAGATGAAAGTCGTAGATTTTGACTATTTTCAAGTGAAAAACTACGACAGTCCGAAAACTGGACGGCGATCGCATTGACAAGTTTATTTCAAAAGCCGTACAATACTTTCATGGGCAAGAAGAAAATCGACATCATTGTTCCATGCTACAACGAGGAACAGAATATTGAAGCATTTTACAGTGAAACGCAGGCTGTGGCTGCCCGCATCCGCGAAAGCGGCGAGTATGAACACGGCTATGATTTCGCTTATATTTTTATAGACGATGGAAGCACAGACGGGACGCTGAAGCAGATCAAACGTGTTGCGGATCGGGCCGCAGCCGAACAGACGACGGTCAAATACATTTCCTTCAGCCGGAACTTCGGCAAAGAGGCGGCAATGTACGCCGGCCTGAAGGCGTCGGCCGAGGGCGCAACCGCCGGTCCGGCCGGAAGCCCGGCAACCGCCGACGCGGCAGTCAACTCGCCAACAGCTGCCACCCCGGCCGACTACGCGGTCATCATGGACGCGGATCTGCAGCATCCGCCCAGACTGATTGAGGAAATGCTGCGGGCAGTAGAAACGACCGGGTGCGACAGCGCGGCGGCCAGAAGGGTCAGCCGGAAGGGCGAGCCCAGGATCCGCAGTGCCTTTGCGCGGCTCTTCTATAAGCTGATGAACCGGTATTGCGAAATCGAGATCGTGGACGGCGCGGTGGACTTCCGGATGATGTCAAGGCGCATGGTGCGCGCCATCGTGAACATGCCGGAGAGCCAGCGGTTCAGCAAAGGCATCTTCGCCTGGGTGGGATTCGATACGGAGTGGATTGAGTTCGAGAACACCCGGCGGCTGTCCGGTGAAACCAAGTGGACCGTATGGAAACTGACCAAGTACGCCATCGACGGGTTTATTGATTTTGCAGACTCTCCGCTGAAATTCGCGGGGGCCTTTGGCGGCGTTATCGCTGCAGGCTCGGCCGTGTACCTGATTGTGGAAGTGATCAAAACCATCGTGATGGGCAAGGACACGCCGGGATACGCGTCCACGGTTTGCCTGATCCTGTTCTTCGGCGGGGCCATCATCGCCATACTGGGCCTGATCGGCGAGTACATCGGCAGGATGTATCTGGAAACAAAGCGCAGACCGATCTTTATCGAGAAAGAATCCAACCTGTCGGATACAGAAGAGGGGTCTGCTGCAGAGGAGGAGTCGTCCATTGAAAGATAAGATCCTCCATTACATCAAAGCGAGACGATATCTTTACGGCGCGTTTTTCCTGCCGGTGTTTGTTCTGGTGCTGGTGTTCGCGCTGACGGGCATTTATCCCTTCGGCCAGCAGCAGCTTGCCATCATCGACATGTACCATCAGTATGTGCCGTTTTTGAGTGAACTGCAGTACCGGCTCCACGGCGGCGGCAGTCTGTTTTACTCGTGGAACAGCGGCGGCGGGTGCAATTTCTGGTGTCTCCTGTCCTATTATGGAGCGAGCCCGCTGAATCTGCTTCTGATCCTGTTCCCGGAAGCGCTGATCATGGAAGGCGTGAGCGTCATCATTCTGATCAAAATCGGCCTTGCGGGAAGCTTCATGTACATTTATCTCAAGAACGTGTACAACCCGTCGGAGATCCTGGCCGACCGGCAGGGCGGCGTGAAAACCATGCTGTTTGCCAGCATGTACGCGCTCTGCTCATATGCAGTCGGCTATTACTGGTGCCTCATGTGGCTCGACGCTGTACTGCTTTTGCCTTTGTGCATACTGGGACTGAACCGCCTGATCAAAGACGGGCGCATGGCCCTGTATACGGTGACGCTGGGCCTCATCGTCTTCAGCAACTACTACATCGCCATCATGGTGTGCATTTTCATATTGCTGTATTACCCGGTGCTGTACTTTATCACGGTCAGAGACAGAGGGGCCCGGGCCTGTCTGTTCACCACCATACGGGCTGTGGCCGCGTCCTTCATCGGGATCGGCTTGTCCGCTGTGATGCTTTTGCCTACCTATATCAGTATGCAGAACGCGTATTACTTCTCGTCGGAGATGCCCGAGGACTGGAGCTTCTACTATGACGCGCTGGATGTTCTCAACCAGCTGCTTCCGGCAGCTCACCTGACCCATTTGGAGGGACTGCCGAATCTTTGCTGCGGGTATCTGGTGACCGTGATGGTGATCTGCTACTTCATGTCCCGGGAGATCCCGGTACGGGAGAAGGTGCTGAACGGAGCGTTCTTTGTGTTCATGTTCTTCAGCCTGAATATCAACCGGCTGGACTTCATCTGGCATGGGATGCACTTCCCCAATCAGCTGCCGCACCGGTTTTCCTTTGTCATCTGCTTCCTGCTTGTGGCTATGGGATACCGAGCGTTCAACAGGCTGAACGGGATCAATACGGGCAGACTGATGGTGGTGTTTGTCGCCATTGGCGGATACTATCTGCTGGCGCAGAAGATCCTGGTGGACGTTGTGGATGATATGAACATCTTCGTCTACTATGGGCTGGCGCTCACGGTAGCGTATGGGATCCTGCTCTGGCTGTACAAAAGCCAGAAGCTTGTGCGCCGGCAGTTCCTCGCGCTGCTTGCGGTCGTTGTGGCCGCCGAGCTGTGCGTGACGTCGACGGTCGATTTTGAGCAGATGGGGAATTCATCCCGCGAGACCTATAACGAGAATAAGGCGAGCGTAATGCGGCTCGCCAAAGAAGCCTGCCGGGAGGGCGGCGCGGTCAAAGACGGCGGTAACGGCCGCTTCGCTCGCGTGGAGATCGATGATCCGATCATCCACAACTGCCCGGCGTTCTACCACTACAGGGGAATGGGCCAGTTCGCGTCCACCCTGAACAGCAATACGACGACGCTCATGGAGCACATCGGGCTCGAAGGCCATCCGGGAAGCAACCGGTTCAACTTCAATAAAACAAGCCCGGTGACCAGCTGCATCACGAATGTGGACTACATGATCGCGAAGAACCGGGAGCTGAACGATCCCGACTTCACCTATATCAAAGGCGATGAGGAGTCCGGGCTGTATGAAAGCAATTATCCCCTTTCCATCGGATACATGCTGCCGGATTCCATCCGAACATGGGATCCGTACGATACGAATCCGTTTATCAATCTGGACGAATACGTCAGCGCGGCGACCGGAGGCGCTGTGGAGGAGGTCTTCGAGAGGAAAGCCAGAGGTGAGGCATTTGGCGATAACACAGCTCCGCGGTACATCGACGACAATGATGTGGAGAGCACCCTGATTGACGAGTCTGTATCCGGCTCCGTCGATCTGCGGTACACCGCGGATACAAGCGAGAAATACTATGTGTACGTGGCTGCGGACTACGCGGAGGACATCTACATCCAGCGGGAAGACGACGCGGAAACGATCCCGGTTGAGTCTGACTGCGGTTCGATCCTGAACATCGGAACGATGGAGGAAGGGCAGGACTTCACAGTACATGTCCAGTTCGAGGTGGGCAGCATAGGAAGAATCACATGCTATGTCTGCACGCTGGATCAGGCAGCGTGGGATAAGGCCTACGCCATGATATCCAAAAGCCTCATGACCGTAACGGAAGCCAGTGATACCCGTATCAAAGGCACGATCGACGCCGGGGAAGGCGGCGTGCTTGTGACGTCCATTCCTTACGAAGAAGGATGGAAGCTGAAGGTCGATGGCAAGAAAATCGAGATCAGAGAGCTCACCGGCGACGCCTGGATCAGTACAGGACTCGGCGCGGGCGTCCATGAGATCGAGCTGACTTACCGCCCGGCAGGATTCATCAACGGCCTGCTCCTGACGATCCTGTCGATTCTGGTTCTGGTCGGCGCCATACATCTGCCAGCTTGGATACGGCGCCGTCGATTTCTGAAAGAGGTATCTGATTATAGTACAGAATGATTCTGCGGCCGACGCAGACAGCAGGGATGCCGAGTGTTTCGGCATCTCTTTTGATTTGGTCGGGCGTCTTCGGCGAGTCGATCTCCAGGATGATGCTGATGCCGGAGGAAGAACTGATGACCCGGACGAAATCGGAGGCTTTTGCTTCGAAGGCGTCGGTGATCTTCGTCAGCTTCTGGGCGTAGAGCTTGCGGAGCTTTTTGATGTGCGTCTGGAAGAGCCCGCTCTCCATGAACATGGCGAGGGTCAGCTGCTCCAGCTTGGAGCAGGTCGGGGAGTAGTCCCCGGCAATGGAGGAGAACAGCCGGGCCATCGGCGAGGGGAGGACCATGTAGCTGATTTTCAGCGCCGCGAACAGCGTGCTCGAAAAGGAGCTCAGGTAGATGACTCGCTCGCTTCCGGCGAGGCTTTTGAGCGCGGGGATGGGCTTGCCGAAATACCGCAGCTCGCTGTCATAGTCATCCTCGATGATGTAACTGTCGTTTTCTTCGGCCCAGGCCAGAAGCTCATAGCGGCGGCCGATCGGCATGACGCTTCCGGTGTAGGCGTGGTTGGAGGGACTGACGTATGCCGCCGCGCGAATGTTGGCCGGCAGCTTCTCAATGGCAAGACCGTTGTCCCGGACGGCCACCCGAGTGATGGCGAAGCCTCTGTCGCGGAAGACGTTGCGGACCGGCAGGTATCCGGGGTCCTCCAGGGCCACGTGCTCGACCCCCTGCTTTCGGAGCAGCGTGGCCAGATGGCTTGTGATCTGCTGTGTGCCGGCGCCGATGATGATCTGCTCCGGCGTGCAGCTTACGCCCCGGGACATGTAGAGGTACCGGGCGATCTCCGCGCGCAGGGCCGTCTCGCCCTGCGGGTTTCCTTCGAAGAGAAGCGCGGGGGAATAATCGTTCAGGATCCGGTTCATGCACTTCTTCCACTTGTTGAAGTCGAAACACTCCGGATCGTACTGCATGGCAGGCACCTCTGTTCCGGCGGTTTCATCGATGACCGACACTTCCGAATGGATCGCGGCGCCTGGGGCAGGTACAGTTTGGCTGCGCCCTGTGAGGACTTTGCTGACGTAGTAGCCGGACTGAGGGCGGGCGTAGATGTAGCCCTCCACGAGGAGCTGGTTGTAGCTCTGCTCTATTGTCGTGATGCTCAGGGAGGTCGTTTTCGCAAGGCTCCTAAGGGATGGGAGCTTTTCGCCTTCGGTGATTTCTCCTGTCAGGATCAGGTTCCTGATGTAGCCGTAGAGCTGCAGATAATAAGGCTTTTCGCGGGTTTCGTCGAAGACAGGAAGCAGTGCTTTCATTGTGGTCCTCCTCAAACTGTACTGATAAAAATAATAATTATTGTCTATTTAATTATATACAATATTGCTTTATGATATTGTAAACCAAACAAAAGTATTTGAAAAGCGAAAATCTTATGGAGACAAATTCAAAATGATAGAGACCAATCTTAAAAAAACATCGGCAATCGTCCTGACGGCGATGATGATGTGCATCATCATGGTAGCCATTTTCATTCTGCGGGTGCCGATCCCCTTCACCCAAGGGTATGTGAACCTGAGCGACGGGATCATCTTCATCACGATCGCGCTGTTGGACAAAAAGCACAGTATCGCGGCAGCGTCGCTGGGCAGCATGATGGGAGACATCCTGGGCGGCTTCCCGGTCTGGGCTCCATGGACCTTCTTCATCAAAGGCGTCATGGCGCTGATCGCCGTACTGATCATCGATTTCTTCGCGCAGAAAAATCTGTCTTCCCGCAGTATGCTTGCGGCGCGTATCTTCGCCATGACCTGCGGCGGACTGTTCATGGTCTTCGGGTACTTCGTTGCCGAGAAGGTCATGTATGGCTCATGGGCGGTCGCGGCACTGGGAATCCCGTGGAACATTGGACAATTTGCTGTTGGAATCGCCCTGTCACTTGTGATATTATCAGCACTGAACAAAGTAGGCATCGGCAGGAACCAGCGATAGACAATAGCAGGCTAAAATGGAATTTGTAAGAGTTGAGAATCTGATATTTGATTATATGAAGACAGACGAAGGAGGAGCACCTGTTGCGACACGCGCAATCGATGGTGTCTCCTTTTGCGTTGAGAAAGGAAGTTTCACAGCGATCATCGGACAGAACGGTTCCGGCAAGTCGACCCTGGCCAAGAACCTGAACGGCCTGCTCGTCCCCACAGAAGGCGAAATCACCATCGATGGCCTGGATACCTCTGATCCGGCAAACATCTGGAACATCCGCCAGAAGGTGGCGATGGTCTTCCAGAACCCGGACAATCAGATCGTCTCCGCGATCGTAGAGGACGATGTCGCGTTCGGTCCCGAGAATCTCGGCGTTGATTCGGCAGAGATCCGCCAGCGTGTCGACGCCGCCCTTGAGGGCGTTGAAATGGGCGACTATAAAGATAAAGCGCCCCATCTTCTGTCCGGCGGGCAAAAGCAGCGCATCGCCATTGCCGGCGCGATCGCCATGCAGCCGGAATGCATCGTCTTCGATGAACCGACGGCCATGCTGGATCCGAGAGGGCGCAGTGAAGTGCTGAAGATCGCTCTCGACCTGAACCGACGCGGCATGACGGTCATTTTTATCACGCATTTCATGGAGGAAGCCGCCTGCGCGGATCACGTCATCGTTATGGACGGCGGCAAGCTGCGCATGGAAGGAACGCCCAGGGATATCTTCGCCCGGGAAGAAGAACTGAAAGCGCTGAACCTGGATGTGCCGGCGGCGGTGCAGTTGGCGTCACAGCTTCGCGCCCGCGGCGTGGATCTGCCTGACAGCATCCTGACGGCGGAGGAACTGGTCGATGCGCTGACACAGCCTGTCCCTGCGGAAGCTGCAGAGGAGGTGTCCTCATGATCGAAGTACGGAATCTGACACATATCTACAGTGAGGGGCTGCCGCACGAATCCGTCGCATTGGACGACGTGAACTTCACCATCGCAGACGGAAGCTTTGTGGGCATTATCGGGCACACAGGTTCCGGCAAGTCCACGCTTCTGCAGCATCTGAACGGTCTGCTTAAGCCCAGCTCGGGTACGATCGTCATCGACGGCACGGACATAACGGACAGTCACACGAAAATGCTCGACATCCGCAAGAAGGTCGGACTGGTCTTCCAGTATCCGGAGTACCAGCTGTTCGAAGAGACGGTGGCGAAGGATGTCGCCTTCGGTCCGGGGAATCTCGGCCTTCCGCAGGAGGAAATCGATGCGCGCGTGCGCAGATCCATCGAACTGGTGGGACTGGATTATGAAGCAGTCAAGGACGTTTCACCCTTCGAGCTTTCGGGCGGACAGAAGCGGCGCGTTGCCATCGCGGGCGTTCTGGCCATGGAGCCGGAAGTGCTCGTTTTGGACGAGCCGACGGCCGGACTGAACCCGAAGGCCCACTACGATATCCTCGACATGGTCCAGGAGATCCATGAACGGGAAAAGAACATCACCATATTTGTTTCACATAACATGAACGATATCGCCAGAATGTCCGACCAGGTGCTGGTCATCGACAAAGGCAGACTGGCGATGGACGGGACCCCGCAGGAGGTCTTTGCGAGGGAAGAGGAGCTGAAAGCCATGGGGCTGGCGCTCCCTGACGCGGCCGAGATCGTCTCGCAGCTGCGAAAAAAAGGAATGGAACTGCCGGCAGGCTGTCTGAGCGTCGAAGAGGCGGCGGATGCTGTGGCGGCGGCACTGAGAAAGTAAGACAGCAGATGATTCGCGATATTACGTTAGGACAATTTTATCCGGGGAATTCCGCGATCCACCGACTGGATCCGCGGATCAAGATCATGGCAACGCTGCTTTATATTGTGGCGCTGTTTGTCGTGAAGGATTTCGTCGGGTTCATCGCGCCGCTGGTGCTTCTCGAAGCGGTCATCATCATTTCCAAAGTCCCGCGGAAGTACATCTGGCGGGGACTGCGGCCGGTATTGATCATCATCGCCTTCACGCTGGCCATCAACCTGTTCATGGTCCGGGGCGAAATCCTCTGGCAGCTTGGCGTGCTGCACATCACCCGCGAAGGCGTGCGGACGGCGGCGTTCATGGGCATCCGTCTGGTCCTTCTGATCATCGGCTCGTCCATGCTGACGCTGACGACCCGGCCCATCGGACTGACCGACGGCATCGAAGCGCTGCTCTCGCCTTTTAAGAAGATCGGTCTTCCGGCCCACGAGCTGGCCATGATGATGACCATCGCGCTTCGGTTCATCCCGACGCTTCTGGAAGAGACCGATAAGATCATCAAAGCCCAGCAGGCGCGCGGCGCGGACTTCGAAAGCGGCAATCTCCTGCGGCGGGCAAAAGCCCTCGTGCCGATCCTGGTGCCTTTGTTTATCAGCGCGTTTCGGATCGCACAGGATCTGGCGATGGCGATGGAAGCGCGCTGCTACGGCGGCAGCGTGAAGCGGACCAGAATGAACGCCATGAAATTCGCGCGGCGGGACCTGATCGCCGCGATCCTGTTCTGCGTTTTTCTGGCTGTCATCGTGGTGCAGAGAATACTGTTATGAGCGGAGGAAGAAAGCAGAATGAGACAGCGTAAGGCGAAGGACCTGGAAACACGACTTGCTCGCTGCAGCGGGCATATGGTATACAAAGACGACGGAAGTCTGCGGGAGTACTGCAGCGGCGGCGATCTCTACGTCGAGATCGGCTGCGGCAAAGGCCAGTTCATCATCAAGAAGGCGGCGGCAGATCCGGGCAGCAGATTTCTGGCCATCGAGGGGCAGGAGACCGTCATCCTGCGCGCGGCTGAAAAGGCCATGTGCGTCAGCGGGGAGACGGACTGGCCCGAGAATGTGCCCGGCGAAGAACGCATGGAAGGCGTATCCGCGCCGCTGGACAATCTGAAGTTCCTCAGCAGTTTCGTAGAACATATGGCAGACTTCTTCGAAGAAGGCCGGCTGACCGGCGTTTACCTGAACTTCAGCGATCCATGGCCAAAGGCCCGTCACGCCAAGCGCAGACTCACCTACCGGGAGCGCCTGAAAGATTACGCGTGGGCGCTGCGGGACGGCGGCTTTATCGAGATCAAAACCGACAACGACGATCTGTTCGACTTTACCCTCGAGGAGATCGAAGCGTGCGGGCCGCTGCTGCGCGTTGCGGAGATGACGCGGGATCTGCACGATCCGGACTGCGCCTTCGCGGCGAAGGAGATCACCACCGAATACGAGGACAAGTTCGCCGGACGCGGCAAAAGCATAAACTACGTACGTGTTGAAGTTAATAAAGAATAAAATTAGATAGAAGCAACATAGCAGGAGAACAAAATGGGAGAGTTTATTTTAGCAAGACCAAACGGCAGGAAGATCCCGCGGGAAGACAAGATCTTCGGCATTTCGAACAGAGCCAAGGTGGCGATCGCCGAGAAGGGCAGAGACAAGGTAGTCAACGGAACGATCGGCGCGCTCCTCGATGATGAGGGGAAACTGATCGTGCTGCAGTCGGTCGATGAGGTGTTCCGGCAGCTGGCACCGACCGACTACGCGGAGTACGCGCCCATCGGCGGCATCAAGCCATTTCGGGAAGCCGTACAGCAGGCGGCTTTTGGCAGCCACGTGCCGGAAGGCTTTCTGGAAGCGGTTGCCACGCCGGGCGGCACCGGATCTCTGCGGAACGTTATTTCAAACTATTCCGCGCCGGGAGATCAGGTTCTGACCAGCGACTGGCACTGGGCGCCGTACAATACCATCGCAGGCGAGATCGGCAGGAAGATCGCGACATTTGCGCTGTTCGACGAAAACAGGAATTTCAATGCGGCGGATTTTGCGGCGAAGGTATCTGAACTGCTTGCGGCGCAGGAGAGCCTGGTCATCATTCTGAATACGCCGGCACACAATCCGACCGGATATTCCCTGACGCTCAGCGATTGGGATCAGGTCATCGCAACGATCAAAGAAGCCGCGAAGAGCGGCAAGGCCATTGCTTTGCTGGTCGACGCCGCCTATATTGATTTTGCAGGAGATGAGGATGAATACAGGCAGTTCCTGCCGCTGTTGGGTACCCTGCCCGAAAACGTCATCAGCATCGTCGCCTACTCCCTCAGCAAGACGTGTACGCTCTACGGGGCCAGATGCGGCGCCATGATCTGCGTCGCGAAAACGCAGGAGATCGCCGATGAATTCAAGCGGGTGTGCGAGTTCTCCTCCAGAGGCTCCTGGTCCAACAGCGCCAAGATCGGCCAGGTCATCCTCTCCAGAATCTACAGCGATCCGCAGCTGCTGGCGAAGGTCGACGAGGAGAGAGCCGGATACCGGAATATGCTGCTCGCCCGCGGCAAAGCCTTCAGCGATGCTGCGGCGGAGTGCGGTCTGGAGATCGTGCCGTACGACGCAGGATTCTTCGTCAGCGTGCCGTGCGCGGACCCCGACGCCGCCAGCAAACGACTGGAGGAACAGGACATCTTCCTGGTGCCCCTCGCCAAAGGCATCCGCGTTTCCGTCGCGTCGATCCCGGAGGCGGCCTGCAGGAAGCTGCCGCCGCTTATCAAGGAAGCGATAGAAGCAACATCAGGGGTTGACAAATAATACAAACACTGGTAATATATTCCTGTCACAAAACACAGACCATTATTGCGAAAAGTTTAAGGGGCAAAGAGAAAGGAGATTAGTATTATGGCAGTGTACGAAGATGACAGGGATGTGACGTTTGACATCATCGAGGAAATCGGGATCATCAGCACCCAGGACACTGGCTGGACCAGGGAGATCAACCTGGTTCGGTGGAACGGAGGCGTAGCGAAGTATGACATCCGCGACTGGGATCCGTATCACGAGAGAATGTCCAAGGGGATCACGCTCACCGAAGAAGAGATGAGAAGAATGCTGACCGCCATGCGCAGACGCCGCTCCAACGCCAGGAACCGCAGGACCGTTGTCCGGTCGGAGACGGTGGTTTCCACGGAGGAGGTTTCCGAAGCGCTGGACACTAAATCGGAGGAGACGTTCGATCATCTGGCCGATGTGGCTGCAGCGGCGGAAGGCGTCGATTCGCAGGAATCCGAGGCAGTGTTGCAGTAAGACCCCGTCACAGACAACCACAGACAAAAGCATAAAAGAACACAAAAGAGGCTGCCGCGCAATGATGCGGCGGCCTTTTGAATATGGTATACTACTGGCATGAATATTATATTGAAAACAGAAGCCGCGCCGGACGGCGAAAAACTGAATATCAAAGAAGGCATGACAATCGAGGACCTCGCGAAAGAAAAGGGTCCGTTTCAGTACGACATTCTGCTGGCCAGGCTCAATGGGCGTGATACAGATCTGACGGAGCAGTTAAAGGAGGGAGACTCTGTCGCGCTGCTGGATATGAGAAACCAGAGCGCCAATCTGACGTATCAGCGGAGCCTGACGTTCATCTACCTGATGGCAGTCAATGAGGTGTTTGGCCGCCTCGGCATCGAGGGGGCGGACGCGGAGATCGACAACTCCCTGAACAAGGGGTTCTTCACCAGGGTGAGACCGTCGAGATTCCACAGCGGAACCAAGGAAGATGCGCAGGAAGAGATACAGCAAAAGCTGACGGACGAGGTTGTCCGTGAGATTGAAGACCGCATGCGCGAGATCGTGGAGATGGACATCCCATTCCACAAAAGCCTCGTCTCCGCAGAGGAAGGCATACGCATCTGGAAAGAGGGCGGATACGATGAGAAGGTGAAGCTGCTGGAAGAGATCGTGGAGTCGGAACCGGACTTTATGCCGGCGTTCTTTACGGCGACAGTTCCGTCGACACTGCCCGGCGGCGAGGAGAAGACCTTTACGAATTTCTTCTTCGGACCGATGGTGCCGTCTTCCGGCTACATCAAGCGTTTTGAACTCAGAAAGTACCGCAAGGGGATCCTCCTGCGTTACCCGTACTACAGCGATCCGAATACGATCCCGGAGTACGTCGATGATAATAAGATGTACGGAGCTTTCAGCGAAGAACACCGGTGGCTCCACATCCTCGGGACCAGGCACCTGTCAGACATGAATGATCTGGTCAGGAAAGGCGGCGCGAAGGACACCATCCTTCTTTCGGAGGCGCTCCATGAGAAGAAGATCGCCGAGATCGCCGATGATATCAAGAGCAAGCGGCGCCGGATCGTACTGATCGCCGGGCCGTCTTCCTCCGGGAAGACCACCTTCGCCAGGAGGCTTTGCATCCAGCTGCGGGTCAACGGGCTGCGTCCGATCTACATGGGCACAGACGATTATTTCATCAACCGCGAGGACATGGTCCCGGATGAAAACGGAGAACTGGATTTCGAAAACCTCAGCGCCGTTGACATCGATCTGTTCTGCAGCAACATGAACGACCTGCTGGCAGGCAAAGAGGTCGACCTTCCCGAATTCGATTTCCTGGAAGGAAAGAAGGTGTTCGGCAACCGGATCACGAAGATCGACGCGGATCAGCTCATCGTTATTGAAGGCATCCACGCGCTGAACAACAAGCTGACCGAACAGATCCCGGATGAAACGAAGTTCAAGATCTACATCAGTCCGCTGGCGCAGCTGAACGTCGACGTGCACAACAGAGTGCCGACCACCGACGCGCGGATGCTCCGGAGACTGGTGCGCGACTACAAATACAGAGGCCATACAGCCGCCGCGACGATCGACGGGTGGCCGAAGGTCAGAAGCGGCGAGGACAAGAACATTTTCCCGTACAACGGAGAAGCGGACGTTCTGTTCAATTCGACCCTGGTATATGAAACAAGCCTGCTGAAAAAGTATGCGGAGCCTTTGCTTGCCGAGATCACGCCGGATCAGCCCCAGTATGGGGAGGCCCGCAGACTGCTGTACTTCCTCCGGCTCTTCCGGACCATCGACGATGAACGGGATGTGCCGAACAACTCCATACTCAGGGAGTTCATAGGAGGGAGCGTGTTTGTAGAATGATAGCGGTGATAGGTGCTGTTTGTGTCGGCGTCGATGTCAGACTGATGCCGCCCAAACGCGATATAGAGTTACAGAAAAAGCAGGACGATGAAGCGCTGCGTCTGGCGGGGATCGACCCCGACATGGGGATGGATCAGACCGCCGGCGGGCAAAAGCTGGAAGGCTTCAGTCAGTATTATGAACGCACCATGCGCGCTCAGGCAAACGAGAGCTACTGGGATAAGGTCGGACTTACCGGCGGCCAGTTCGGCGGGTATGAACCGGTCGTGGATGACAACAAGACGGACATCCGTGTGAAGAATACCGGATGCGCGTTCCAGGTCGCCAAGTATCTGGCCGCGGATCATGGAGCGGATGTGCGGTACATTTCCGTGGTCGGCGATGACGCTTTCGGCCTCGCTGCCAAATGCGACCTCGAGCAGGCCGGCGTGGATATCCGCGGCATCAGTACCGTGCAGGCGCCCACGCCTGTGTCGGTGGAGATCCACAACATCATCGGCGATCTGCAGTTCCTGCGCGAAAACACGGCGGCGATGGATATGCTGACGACGGAGATGATCGATGAGTGCCGTGAAGTTCTGGAGAGCGCGGACGCGATCTTCGTGGACGGCAGCGTCCCCGCGGAGACACTGAGCTACATCTCGGAGCAATACGCGGACAAAAGCAAAATCTACTTTGACCCGGGTTCGGTTGGCGGCGGTATGCGTTTTCGCGAATCGTCCATGAAAGCCTACTGCGTTCTGCCGGGTCGTATGGAGGCCGAAGCGATGAGCGGCCAGCAGGTCCTGGGCATGGATCAGCTCATGTCGGCCGGGCAGGCCTTCGAGGACCGCGGCGTCGAGAAGGTCATCATCACCTTGAAGGGCGGCGGCGTCTATTATAAAGAAGGAACGGCTTCGGGCATACTGAAACCGGAGCGGAAGCTGACGTTCGCGGAGACCCGCGGGGCAGGCGATGCGCTGACAGCAGCGGTCATCGCGGCGGACGCGAGCGGCAGTCTCGAAGAGGCGGCGGCTGCCGGTATGGCGGCAGCTGCGGAATTTCTGAAGGATGTCATAGATGAGAGACCGTATTGATACGGAGTGCAAGGAGGTTATTCAAATGGCGAAAACAGATAATATAAGCAAAGGCAATAAAGTCAGGTTCGATACGATCATCAAAGGCCTGGAGAAGAGGGGCATGAAGGGATACTACGCGGAGGATAAAGAAGAAGCGCTGAAGATGATCCTCGAAATGATCCCGGAAGGATCCTCGGTCGGAAGAGGCGGCAGTGAGACGCTGAATCAGCTGGGCGTATTTGACGAACTCAATAAAGGAAACTATACGACCTATGAGCCGTTCAAGGAACCGGATCCGGAAAAGGGCAAGGCCATCCGGCGCGCGATCTTCTCGGCAGACTTCATGCTGACCAGCGCCAACGCCATCACCCTTGACGGCGAGATCGTCAACATCGACGGGACCGGCAACCGAGTCGCCCCGATCATCTGGGGACCGGATAAAGTCATCTACGTTATCGGCGCCAACAAGATCGCGGCGGACGTGCACGCAGCCTATAAGAGGATCAAATGCGACGCCTGCCCGCCGAACTGCATCCGGCTCGGCAAGAACACGCCATGCGCCATCACGGGCAAGTGCGGCAACTGTCTGTCCCCGGGCAACACCGTATGCTGCCATCTGGTCACCACCAGATACTCCAGCATTCCGGATCGTGTACATGTGATCCTGGTCAACGAGAACCTCGGGTTCTAGCCCTGCGCGTTTAAGGGTTCGTGAGATAAAATCCGGCATATCTCAGCATTGCGATATTCTGTCAGGCTGGATGTGCCGTTTTTTTTCTGTCAGTCTTGACCGTTTTCTACGAAATGAGACTATATGTCAACAGATGTAGTTCAATCACATAGATACGATGTAATGTCACCGATAGTTGTTGACAGAAATCCATCAATCAAGACTGTTTGTCAACAAAAGAACCGTCATCACAAGCGTAAATTGGAATTCTTAAACCGACTGCTGGTGATCAACAGGAGAATTGTTGACCGTTAGTATCGATATTGGCAAATATGTCAACAAAACTAATAGGGGCGCATGGTAATTCGCTGTACACAACGGATTTTGTTGACCGTTAGTATCAATATCGGCACATCTGCCAACAGGCGCCGCCATCCTGCAACGACGGTGCGGAACTGCCCGGCGGAGCGGTCCCCGCATTACTGTCCGGACCGGCATGGACAGCACATGTTGTGTTGCTTTTGCGGTAAGAACGCCGGAGGCGGCATATATAGTGATGGTGAGAGAAACACCGACTGACGTGTACGCACTTTAGATTGTGAAGCCCTTGATACAGCTGATTTTGAGCGTATCTGAGCACACTAAAAACAAACGAAAAAAATATAAAAAAGTCCTTGATTTTGCCAAGGGCTTTTGTTATGATGTTAGAGCTTGTGTAAGGCGAAGAAGTGGGAAGTTACCGCGCTATCGGAGAATTTCCACCGAGAATGTCCCCACATGATCGGGGGCGAAGGGATTCGCTGCGTTTTTTTCTTGTGCGTCAGCATATGGAAACACACAGAAGAGTGTACGAAACAGCGCGAAGCACCGGAAAAAGAGCCGAACCCCTTGTACAAGCATAGCGAAAACTGTACTAAAGCAAGTTATAGGAGGAAAAAATGAGCGAGTTACAGAAAATCAGAATCAAGCTTAAGGCTTACGACCACAAACTTCTGGATGCATCAGCGGCTAAGATCGTTGAGACAGCACAGAAGACAGGAGCTGAAGTATCAGGTCCGATTCCGCTTCCGACGGAAAAAGAAGTTATCACTATCCTGAGAGCTGTTCACAAGTACAAGGATTCCAGAGAACAGTTCGAACAGAGAACACACAAGAGACTGATCGACATTACAAGCGCGACTGCCAAGACGACAGATGCTCTCACGAAGCTGGACATGCCTGCAGGCGTACACATCGAGATCAAGCTCTAAGGGAAAGCAAGGGAACTCAACCCTTAAGAATGGACGGCGCATGACATGAAGGCACAGGCGAACACAAGCCGCCGCGCAGTCAGAAGGTGCACCGGCCCGCTGTTAAGAAAGAGAGGAAAGATAAAACATGAAGACACTTTTAGGAAGAAAGCTGGGAATGACTCAGATCTTTACTGAAGCAGGCGCAGTAGTCCCTGTAACAGTTGTTGAGGCAGGCCCAATGACAGTAACCCAGGTCAAGACCGTTGAAACAGACGGATACGACGGGATCCAGGTTGGTTTTGAAGAAGCAAAGCCGCAGAGAGTGAACAAGCCGATGACAGGTCACTTCGCTAAGAACGAACTCAAGCCGATGAGAAAGCTGATCGAGTTCAGACCTGATGAAGGCGACACATACGAAGTCGGACAGGTAATTACCGTCGCAGATTTCGAAGAAGGAAAGAAACTCGACGTAACAGGAACTTCAAAGGGTAAAGGAACACAGGGCAACATCAAGAGACACGGCCACCATAGAGGCCCGATGAGCCACGGTTCCAAGCACAAGAGACTGGCCGGTGCTCTGGCAGCTGGTACATATCCATCCAGAGTATTCAAAGGCAACGCAGGTCCGGGAAGAATGGGCCGCGAAACAGTCACAGTCCAGAACGTAGAGTTGGTGAAAGTTATTGCAGACAGGAACCTGATGCTGATCAAGGGTGCCATCCCGGGCAACAAAGGCGGGATCGTCCGCATCCAGTACGCAGTAAAGGGTCAGGACAAATAAATGACTTCAGAAAGGAGGAAGTAAGATGTCAACAGTGACAATGCTGAACATGGCTGGACAGGAAGCCGGAACCATCGAACTGAATGATGCAGTTTTCGGAATCGAGCCAAACCAGAACGCGGTCCACGCAGTAGTAAAGAACATTCTGGCTAACAAGAGACAGGGCACGCAGTCTGCGAAGACCAGAGCTGAAGTCAGAGGAGGCGGCAAGAAGCCGTTCAGACAGAAGGGAACAGGCCGTCACAGACAGGGTTCATCAACAGACCCATCACAGGTAGGAGGCGGAGTCGTATTCGCACCGAAGCCAAGGAGCTACAGATACACAGTTAACAAGAAGCTCAGAAAACTGGCAATGCTGTCCATGCTTTCATCAAAAGCACAGGAAAACGAACTGATCGTCATGGATGAGATCAAGTTCGAAGAGCCGAAGACAAAGGAAATGGTCAAGATGCTCGAAAACATCAAGGCTGAGAAGAAGGCTCTGATCGTAACAGCTGAGAAGGACGAAAACATCGTTAAGTCCGCAGCAAACATTCCGGGAATCAGAACTGCCCTCGTAGGAACCATGAACGTGTATGAAATCATCAACCACACGAACCTGATCCTCACAAAGGCAGCAGTAGAAAAGATTGAGGAGGTGTACGCATAATGAAGAGTCCTTACGACGTAATTATCAAGCCTGTCATCTCTGAGAAATCCATGGACGATGCAGCGAACAAAAAGTACACATTCAAGGTAGCAGTAGACGCGAACAAGACTGAGGTCAAGAACGCTGTCGAAGAAATCTTCGATGTGGAAGTCAAAAAAGTAAACATCATGAACGTTAAAGGCAAGAAAAAGAGAATGGGAAGATTTGTAGGAACGACGGCAGCTTCCAAGAAAGCGATCGTAACACTTACTCCGGCTAGTAAGGAAATCGAATTCTTCCAGAGTCTGTAATACAGGAGGTAAGAAGAAATGGGAATCAGAAAATACAATCCGACTACTCCTGGTTTAAGAGGAATGACAGTTTCCACATTCGAGGAAATCACGACAGACAAACCGGAGAAGTCCCTGACAGTAACTCTTAAGAAGCACTCAGGAAGAAACTCCAGAGGCAAGATCACAGTCAGACACAGAGGCGGCGGCACAAGACCTAAGTACAGAATCATCGACTTCAAGAGAGATAAGGACGGTATTCCGGGTAAGGTCGCCACGATCGAATACGATCCGAACAGAAGCGCCAACATCGCGCTGATCAACTACGCAGACGGCGAAAAGAGATACATCGTTGCTCCTAACAAACTCGAAGTCGGCGACGTGATCTTCTCAGGTCCGGACGCAGACATCAAAGTCGGAAATGCTCTTCCGGTTGCGAACATTCCGGTCGGTACGATCATCCACAACGTCGAACTGAAGCCGGGCAAAGGCGCACAGCTCGTCAGAGCAGCAGGAAACGGCGCACAGCTCATGGCTAAGGAAGGCAAGTTCGCTTCACTGAGACTTCCGTCAGGCGAAGTAAGAAAGGTCAGACAGGAATGCAGAGCCACCATCGGCGAAGTCGGAAACATCGATCACCAGAACATCCAGATCGGTAAGGCCGGCAGAAAACGCCACATGGGAATCAGACCGACCGTCAGAGGTTCCGTTATGAACCCGAACGATCACCCACACGGCGGCGGCGAAGGCAAGGCCGGAATCGGACGTGTAAGTCCTGTTACACCTTGGGGCAAGCCCGCACTCGGATACAAGACGAGAAAGAAGGGTAAGCAGTCAGACAAGTACATCGTCAAGAGAAGAAACGAAAAATAAAAGGAAGGAGCAGAAGATAAATGGGAAGATCACTGAAAAAGGGCCCTTTCGTAGACAAGAAGCTGCTTAGAACCATCGATGAGATGAACGCAGCAAACGAAAAGAAGGTCATTAAAACATGGTCAAGACCATCCACAATATTCCCGCAGATGGTTGGACATACAATCGCAGTGCATGACGGAAGAAAGCATGTACCCGTATATATCACAGAAGATATGGTTGGCCACAGATTAGGAGAATTCGCTCCTACCAGAACATACAGAGGCCACGCAGCAGACAAGAAGTCGAAGTAAGAAAGGAGATAACAATGGAAGCAAAAGCAATTGCAAAATATGTCAGAATGTCTCCTTCTAAGATCAAGCCTGTTGTTGATTTGGTAAGAGGCAAAGACTTAAACGAGGCGCTGACGATCCTGAAGTTCACTCCCGGCAAAGGTGCCGAGATCGTAGAAAAGGTCGTTCAGTCCGCAGCCGCCAACGCGGATGTCAAGGAAATGAACGCAGACAACCTCTATGTAGCTGAAATTTTTGCTCATCAGGGACCGACAATGAAGAGATGGAAAGCCGGAGCACAGGGCAGAGCATCGATCATCCTGAAGAGATCAAGTCATGTAGGCTGCACTCTTAAAGAAAAGGAGGTTAACTAATGGGTCAGAAAGTAAGTCCACACGGTTTAAGAGTTGGCGTCATCAAAGACTGGGATTCCAAATGGTACGCAGACAAAGCGAAGTTTGCTGACTTCCTGGTTGAAGATAACAAAGTAAGAGAATACGTCAAGAAAAAGTTATACGCTGCAGGCGTTTCGAAAGTAGTCATCGAAAGAGCAGCAGACAACAAGATCAAGGTCATCGTTATGACAGCGAAGCCTGGTATGGTCATCGGAAGATCCGGAACGGGAATCGACGATCTGAAGGCAGAGCTCGAAAGAATGACAAAGAAGAATGTTGTACTGGACATCAGAGAGATCAGAAGAGCAGAGCTCGACGCTCAGCTGACAGCTGAATCCATCGCACAGGCTCTGGAGAGAAGAGTTTCCTTCAGAAGAGCCATGAAGCAGGCAATCGGCAGAACCATGAAGGCCGGCGCGAAGGGCATCAAGGTCCTCACATCCGGAAGACTTGGCGGCGCTGAAATCGCCAGATCCGAAAAGTACAGCGAAGGCAATGTTCCTCTTCACACACTGAGAGCTGACATCGATTATGGTTTCGCAGAAGCAGATACCACTTACGGCAAGCTGGGTATCAAGGTCTGGATCAACCACGGTGAAAGACTCGACAAGGATCTGAAGTCATCTGTTCCTGAAGAAAGAAAGGAAAGAGGCCGCGGCAAGAGAAGAGACGGCGAGAGAAGAGGCAGAAGAGACGGCGACAGAAGACCGAGAAGAGATAACAGAAGAGACGAGAGAGCTGAGATTCCAAAGGCTGCAAACCAGAGAATCAGAAAGCCGAAGGCAGCTCCGGCTCCACAAGTTGAAGAAACAGCTCCTGCAGAAGAGACTGCAGCAGTTGAAGAATAGACGTCAGGAAGGAGGAACGCGACATGTTAATGCCTAAGCGCGTTAAACACAGAAGAGTCCACAGAGGCAGAATGAAGGGCAAAGCCACAAAGGGCAACAAAGTCACTTACGGCGATTATGGTCTTCAGGCCACAGAGTGTGGATGGATCACTTCAAATCAGATCGAGGCGGCCAGAATCGCTATGACAAGATCTGTAAAAAGAGGCGGCAAGGTTTATATCAAAATCTTCCCACATAAATCAGTAACAAAGAAGCCTGCAGAAGTACGTATGGGTTCCGGTAAGGGTGCTCCTGAGTACTGGGTAGCAGTTGTTAAGCCGGGCAGAGTGATGTTCGAGATCGAAGGCGTAACCGAAGCACAGGCAAGAGAGGCCATGAGACTCGCGTCACACAAGCTCCCTGTTAAGTGTAAGTTTGCCATCGCAGACAAGGTAAAGGATGGTGAAGAGTAATGGAATTGAAGAAAATCAGAGAAATGTCAGAAGCGGAACTCAACGCTGAACTGAATAAAATGAAAAAGGACCTCTTTAATCTCAGATTCCAGCATGTCACCGGACAGCTCGAAAATCCGATCCTGCTGAGAGACACAAAGAGGGATATCGCAAGAGTTAAAACAATCATCAGAGAAAAAGAACTTCAGAAGGTTCAGGGCTAAGAGAAAGGAGGATGAATTATGGCAGTTGACAGAAACAGAAGAAAGACCCTTGTCGGCATCGTAACAAGCGACAAAATGGACAAGACAGTCGTTGTAACAGTTGAAGACTTCGTAAGACATTCCCTTTATGGCAAGGCAGTAAAGAGAACCAAGAAGATCAAGGCTCACGATGAGAACAACGAGTGTGAAATCGGAGATAAAGTTAGAATTATGGAGACAAGACCTCTGTCAAAGGACAAGAGATGGAGACTTGTCAACATCGTAGAGAAGGTTAAATAAAGGAGGCACCTTGTAATGATTCAGACTGAAACAAGATTAAGGGTTGCTGATAACTCCGGAGCCAAAGAACTTCTGGTCATCCGTATCCTGGGCGGAACAAGCCGTCAGTATGCGAACATCGGCGATATCGTCGTCTGCGCAGTCAAGGATGCGACACCGGGTGGCGTAGTAAAGAAGGGCGACGTTGTCAGAGCCGTTGTGGTTAGAACGAAGACCGGTGCCAGAAGAGCAGATGGCAGCTATGTGAAGTTTGACCAGAACGCAGCCGTTATTATAAAAGACGACATGCAGCCGACCGGAACACGTATTTTCGGACCTGTAGCCAGAGAGCTCAGAGAAAAAGGCTTCATGAAGATCGTATCCCTTGCACCGGAAGTATTATAGGAGGTATCAAATGAAAATCAAAAAGGATGATACAGTAATCGTACTTGCCGGAAAAGATAAGGGAAAGACTGGCAAAGTATTAAAGGCAATGCCGAAGGAAAACAAGGTCATCGTAGAAGGCGTAAACATCCAGACAAAGCATCAGAAGCAGACGCAGAAAGCTGCTGCTGAGATCAAGCACCAGGAAGGCCCGATCGATGCATCAAACGTCATGTTCTATGACACAAAGGCAAAGAAGCCGTCAAGAGTCGGATACAAGATCGAAGACGGCAAGAAGATCAGAGTTGCGAAAGCAACCGGAACAGAAATTGACTAAGAAAGGAGGAGACGGTTTTGACAGCAAGATTAAGAGAAAAGTATAAGAACGAAGTATTCCCGAAGCTGAGAGAACAGTTCGGATACGAAAACGTCATGCAGGTTCCGAAGCTTGAGAAAGTTACCCTGAACATGGGACTGGGCGAAGCGAAAGACAACGCTAAGATCATGGAAAGCGCAGTCGAAGAAATCGCACTGATCACCGGACAGAGACCGGTTGTCACAAAGGCAAGAAAGTCCATCGCGAACTTCAAGGTCAGACAGGGAATGCCTGTCGGTGCCAAGGTTACGCTCAGAGGCGACAACATGTATGAATTCATCGACAAGCTCATCAACATCGCTCTTCCGAGAGTAAGAGACTTTAAGGGCGTAAGCAAGAACTCATTCGATGGCAGAGGAAACTACTCGATGGGCATCAAAGAACAGCTGATTTTCCCTGAAATCAATTATGATAAGGTTGATACCATCAAGGGTATGAACATCGTATTCACGACAACGGCGAAGACAGACGAAGAAGCACAGGCTCTTCTGGCTGACCTGGGAATGCCGTTTGAGAAGTAATATAGGAGGGAACAAATGGCTAAAACATCTCTTAAAGTAAAACAGCAGAGAAAACCGAAGTACGCAACACGCGCGTACACAAGATGCAGAATCTGCGGAAGACCGCACTCCGTACTCAAGAAGTATGGCATCTGCAGAATCTGCTTCAGAGAACTGGCGTACAAGGGTGAGATCCCAGGCGTCAGAAAAGCAAGCTGGTAAAAGTATTCGGCGCTTAAATGAGAGTTGCCGACCATACAATAATAGTTATCACATCTGTCCATTAAGTTGTAAATCGACTGCGTGCAGTCGAACACAATACTGATGGAGGAAGGAGAATTTACGAAATGACAATGACAGATCCGATTGCGGATATGCTGACCAGAATCAGGAACGCGAATACCGCAGGACATCCGACAGTTGACATTCCTGCTTCCAAGATGAAGAAGTCAATCGCAGGAATCCTGAAGGAAGAAGGTTACATCGAAGATTTCGAAGTAATCGAAGACAACAAGCAGGGCATCATCAAAGTAACGATGAAGTATGGTGCTGACAAGGAAAGAGTCATCAGCGGGATCAAGAAGATCTCAAAGCCGGGACTCAAGACTTACGCAAAAGCTAACGAGATTCCAAGAGTACTTGGCGGACTGGGAATCGCAATCATCTCCACATCAAAGGGAGTCATCAGCGACAAAGAAGCCAGAAAGCTCGGAATCGGCGGCGAAGTTATTTGTTACGTTTGGTAGGAGGTATAAACAATGTCAAGAATTGGTTTTCAGACAATCAACATTCCTGCCGGCGTAGAAGTAAAAGTTGACGGAAACGTTGTTTCCGTAAAAGGTCCGAAGGGACAGCTGCAGGAAACGATCAGCAATCTTCTCGAAGTCGAGATCAACGACGGTGTTCTCGAAGTGAAGAGAAGCAGCGACAATGCAGAGGACAGATCACAGCACGGTCTGGCCAGAACACTCATCAACAACATGGTGATTGGTGTAACAGACGGTTTCCAGAAGAAACTCCAGCTTGTCGGCGTTGGTTACAAAGCCGAGAAGAAGGGTAAGAATCTCGTCATGAATCTCGGATACTCACATCCGGTAGAACTTCCGGATCCGGAAGGCATCGAGACAGAGTGTCCGGATGCAAATACAGTAATCGTTAAAGGAATCAACAAAGCACAGGTCGGCAACTACGCTGCGAATATCAGAGCCTGGAGAAAACCTGAACCTTACAAAGGCAAAGGCATCAAGTACGAAGGCGAACACATCCGCAGAAAAGAAGGCAAGACCGGTGTCTCAGGTTAAAGAAAGGAGTAAAGCAAAATGGCAAGAGAAAGCAGAAATGACAAGCGCCTGGTCAGACACGCGCGCATCAGAAAGCATCTCAGCGGAACTCCTGAAATGCCGAGACTGTGCGTTTTCAGAAGCAACAAGAACATCTCCGCTCAGATCATCGATGATGTTAACGGCGTAACGCTGGTAAGCGCATCCACGATCGATAAGGAGCTCAAGGCTGACATCAAGTACGGCGGCAACAAGGAAGCTGCCAAGGCAGTCGGAGAAGCAATCGCGAAGAGAGCACTGGCGAAGGGTATCGAAACAGTATGCTTTGACAGAGGAGGATTCCTCTATCACGGAAGAGTCAAGGAACTGGCTGACGGTGCTCGCGAAGCAGGACTCAAATTTTAACGGGAGGTAACAAGATGAGACAAGCTTTAGACACTTCAAATCTGGAGTTAAACGAAACAATAGTCAGCATCAGAAGAGTTGCTAAAACCGTTAAGGGCGGAAGAAACATGAGATTCTCCGTAACTGTAGTAGTCGGCGACGGCGAAGGCCACGTTGGCGTTGGTCTTGGAAAAGCACAGGAAATCCCTGAAGCAGTAAGAAAAGCAACAGAAGATGCTAAGAAGAATGTAATCGAAGTTCCGACAGTCGGAACAACGATCCCTCACAGACAGCTGGGCGTATTCGGAGCAGGAAGAGTTCTGCTCATGCCGGCTGCCCCTGGTACAGGCGTTATCGCAGGTTCCTCCGTACGTACCGTACTGGAAGCTGCAGGCGTCAAGGACATCAGAGCGAAGTCCATCGGGTCCAACAACACCGGTAACATGGCTTACGCTACGATGGAAGGCCTGAAGGCCCTCACCACTGTTGAAGAAGTGGCCAGGAAGAGAGGCAAGACGAAAGAAGAAATCTTAGGATAAGGAGGAAGTAATAATGGCAAAAAAGATCAAAGTCACATTGACGAAGAGTGTTATTGGCGCTTCCCCTAAGCAGAAAAAAGTAGTAGAAGCGTTAGGACTTAAGAAGATGCATCAGTCAGTTGAACTGGAAGACACTCCTGCAGCAAGAGGAGCGATCAACAAGGTTCCGCATCTCTTAACTGTTGAAGAGTTATAAGGAGGTGCCAACAGATGAAACTGCATGAATTAAAGGCATCCGAAGGAGCAACCAGAGCTCCGAAGAGAAAAGGCCGCGGAACAGGAACAGGTAACGGAACAACTGCCGGCAGAGGTATGAACGGACAGAAGTCCAGATCAGGCGGCGGCGTCAGACTTGGTTTCGAAGGCGGACAGATGCCTCTTTACAGAAGAATTCCGAAGAGAGGATTCAAGAACATTTGGGGAACTGAGTACACAGTACTGAACGTAAGCGAACTCAACAGGTTTGAAGCAGGTACGACAGTAACTCCTGAGATGATCATGGACGCAGGACTTGCGAAGCAGGTCAAAGACGGTATCAAGATCCTCGGAAACGGCGATCTGGAGAAGAGTCTGACAGTACAGGCTCATAAGTTCAGCAAAACTGCCGTAGAGAAAATCGAAGCTGCCGGAGGAAAGGCTGAGGTGATCTAATGGAGATGCTAAGAACAGTTGCAAAGGCCTGGAACATTCCGGACATACGCAAGAAGATCATATTTACACTTCTGATGCTTCTGATCTTCAGAGTCGGTGCGCAGATACCGGTTCCGGGTATGGACAGGGAAGTGTTATCGCAGACCTTTGACAGTGATACAGGACTATTCGCTCTGTTCAATCTGTTCTCAGGCGGTGCGTTCAGCAATTTCACAATTTTCGCGCTGAGTATCACACCTTACATCACAGCATCTATCATACTCCAGCTCCTGACAATCGCCATTCCTGCAATGGAAAGGCTGTCGAGAGAGGGTACAGAAGGAAGAAAGAAAATAGCACAGTACACAAGATACCTGACAGTTGCGCTGGCAGTAGTACAGGCAATCGGTGTTACGATTGGATTGTTCAGACAGGCTCTCATCAGCACAGACGTATTCTCGATCATCGTGATCGTCATGGTGCTGACGGCCGGTACGGCATTCCTTATGTGGCTGGGTGAGCAAATCAATGAGTACGGAATCGGCAATGGTATTTCGCTGATCATCTTCGCGGGTATCATCGCCAGACTCCCGTCCGCCTGTCAGGAAATCTGGGGCAAGCTCACAGAAGGCACCATGAGCATCGTCACACTGATCGTATTCCTGATCTTCTGCGCAGCAGTCATCGTAGGAATCATCATGGTACAGCAGGGACAGAGAAGGATTCCGGTGCAGTACGCCAAGAGAGTCGTCGGCAGAAAGATGTACGGCGGACAGGCAACGCACATTCCGCTCAAGGTCAACCAGGCGGGCGTTATCCCGGTCATCTTCGCGATGGCGTTCCTGCAGTTCCCGCTGACGATCACCTACTTCATGAACGCGAAGGGCGACGCGGCAATGTGGGTCGAGAAATGGCTTGCGCCGACAGGATCCCCGGGCGTATGGGTGTACGCGGCATTCAACGCAGTACTGATCATATTCTTTACATACTTCTATACTTCAGTAACCTTCAACCCGATGGAAGTTGCGCAGAACCTGAAGGCAAACGGCGGATTTATCCCCGGCATCAGACCTGGCAAAACAACGGTTGAATATCTGAACAGAGTAATGACAAGAATCACATTTGTCGGTGCAGTATTCCTGGCCCTGGTAGCAATTCTGCCAACCATCGTCAGCCAGCTGGGAGGCCTGTCCTTCCACTTTGGAGGCACATCGCTTCTGATTGCAGTCGGTGTTGCACTCGACACAATGAAACAGCTTGAGAACCAGATGGTAATGAGGAACTACAGCGGTTTCCTCAAATAATGGAGGTAAAAGATGAATTTGATATTGTTAGGCCCTCCGGGAGCCGGCAAGGGCACCCAGGCAGCCAGAATCATTGAGAAATATGACATTCCTCATATCTCAACAGGCGACATTTTCAGAGAAAACATCAAAAACGGTACAGAACTCGGGAAGAAGGCCCAGGAATACATGAACAAGGGTCAGCTGGTTCCGGACGAACTGGTCGTAGAGATCGCAACAGACAGACTGAACAAGGATGACTGTAAAGACGGATTCCTCCTCGACGGATTCCCAAGAACTGTGTTCCAGGCTGAGGAACTGGATAAGTTCCTGGCTGCGAAAGGCAGCAAGATCGACCACGTGCTCGACATCGACGTAGAGAGAGAAGAGCTGATGGTCAGACTGACAGGCAGAAGAGTCTGTTCAAAGTGCGGCGCGTCATTCCACGTTGTCAATATCCCGCCGAAGCAGGAAGGTATCTGCGATGTCTGCGGCGCGGAGCTGATCCAGAGAAAGGATGACAACGAAGAGACAGCTGCAAACAGAATCGAAGTATACAACAACGAGACAAAGCCTCTCATTGACTATTATGAGAAAGCCGGCAATATCTCACATATTGACGGAGCGGCAGGACTCGAAAATGTATTTAACACTATCGTCGGCATCTTAGGGGAGTAGGCATGATTATAATCAAATCAGACTCAGAGATCGAGCTGATGCGCGAATCGGGCAAGGTAACAGGATATATTCTGAAGGAACTGGAAAATATCGTTAAGCCCGGCCTATCGACTGCCGATATCAATCATTTCGTTGAGAAGACCATACGGGGTGCCGGAATGATTCCGACCTTTCTGGGCTACGGCGGATTTCCGGCCAGCGCATGCGTCTCTGTCAATGAAGAAGTCGTTCATGGGATTCCTGATAAAAAGCGGATTCTGAGAGAAGGCGACATTGTAAGCGTTGATGTAGGATCCACATACAAAGGATATGTAAGCGACGCCGCAAGGACCTATCCCGTCGGGAAGGTCAGCGAAGAAGCACAGCATCTGATCGATGCCACTCGGAACAGTTTTTTTGCGGGACTTGAGTTCTGCAAGGTCGGCTGCAGACTGTCCGACATATCACATGCTATCCAGAGCTCTGCCGAAGGCGAAGGCTTCAGCGTGATCCGGGATTACGTTGGCCACGGCGTAGGACAGAAGATGCATGAGGACCCTCAGATCCCGAACTTCGGTAAGGCGGGAAGAGGACCGAGACTGGCCAAGGGTATGGTGTTTGCCATTGAGCCAATGATATGTGAAGGCACCTACGATGTGAAAACATTATCCAACGACTGGACTGTAGTAACGCTTGACGGGAAACTGTCAGCACATTATGAAAATACTGTAGTCATCACAGATGGTGAGCCAGAGCTGCTCACTCTGGGCGAATAGCCGGGAGGAAAGATTATGGCAAAAAAAGATGTCATAGAAGCTGAAGGCGTAGTTGTGGAAGCACAGCCAAACGCAATGTTCATTGTTGAACTGGAAACAGGTCATAAAGTTCTGGCCCACGTTTCAGGCAAAATCAGAACAAACTATATCAGAATCATCCCAGGGGATAAGGTCAAGGTTGAGCTTTCGCCGTATGACCTGACCAGGGGAAGAATCACATGGAGAGGCAGAGCATAATAGCAGGAGGAACAAACAAATGAAAGTAAGAGCTTCCGTAAAGCCTATATGCGAAAAGTGCAAGGTTATCAAAAGAAAAGGCAAAGTAATGGTTATCTGTGAGAACCCGAAGCACAAGCAAAAGCAGGGCTAATCAGTTTTATCACTTTTTTAAGAACATCCCGTTTATATTACGATCGGCAATTGGTAATGCCGAACACGTGACGGAAGATGGGAACAGGAGGAAAATATGGCTCGTATAGCCGGTGTAGACTTACCAAACGAAAAAAGAATCGAAGCTGGCCTTACCTACATCTATGGTATTGGCTGGACAACCTCCAGAGCCATTCTGGAGAAGACCGGAATCGACCCTTCAACCAGAGTCAAAGATCTGACCGAGGAAGAAGCCGGTAAAATCAGAAAGGTCATCGAATCCGATTACATGGTAGAAGGTGATCTGAGAAGAGACACTTCCATGAACATCAAGCGTCTGATGGAGATCGGATGCTACAGAGGCATCAGACACAGAAGAGGTCTGCCTGTAAGAGGACAGAAGACAAAGACAAACGCTAGAACTCGCAAGGGTCCTAAGAAGACCGTTGGCAGGAAGAAGAAGGGATAAGGAGGTAGATTGATATGGCTAAAGCTGCTAAGAAAGCTGTTAGAAAAAAGAGAAAAGAACGTAAAAACGTTGAAAAAGGACAGGCACATATCCAGGCTACCTTTAACAATACATTAGTCACTCTGACAGACATGGCCGGCAACGCCCTTTCATGGTCAAGCGCCGGATCACTGGGATTCAGAGGATCAAGAAAATCAACGCCGTTTGCTGCACAGTCCGCAGCAGAAGAAGCTGCGAAGGGCGCTATGGAGCATGGCCTCAAAACCGTTGAAGTTTACGTTAAGGGTCCGGGATCCGGAAGAGAAGCTGCCATCAGAGCACTTCAGACAGCTGGTCTCGAAATCACCATGATCAAGGATATCACACCGATTCCTCACAATGGCTGCAGACCGCCGAAACGTAGAAGAGTCTGATGAAGGGAGGAAAGAATAAATGTCAGTAAACAGAGATCCGATTCTGAAGAGATGCAGATCCCTTCAGATAGACCCGAGCCACATGGGAATCTTCAAAGAGTCCAAGAGAACCCCGGCGAGAAACACCAGAAAAATGAGTGAATACGGACTGCAGCTTCGTGAGAAGCAGAGAGCCAAGTTCATCTATGGCGTTCAGGAAAAGCAGTTCCGCAACACATTTGATAAAGCAGCGAAGAAAAAGGGAATTACCGGTGAAAACCTGCTCATCATGCTTGAAAAGCGCCTCGACAATGTCGTATACAGAATGGGTCTGGCGATGACAAGAAGAGAAGCTCGTCAGCTTGTTGTCCACGCGCATTTCACAGTTAACGGTAAGAAGGTAAACATCCCTTCCTATCAGGTTAAGCCGGGAGACGTCATCAAAGTCAAGGCTAAAAGCGCAAGCTCCCCGAAATTCCAGGAGATCAAAGATATGACAGTAGGAATCCCTGAGTGGCTGTCCGTAGACAGAGAAAAGCTTGAGGGAACAGTACTTGCTGATCCTACCAGAGAGCAGATCGACACACCTGTCGAAGAGCATCTGATCGTCGAATTGTACTCCAAATAATATTTAATACAAATAAAAAAGGAGGGTTTTGCGTGATAGAAATAGAAAAACCAACAATCGAATGTATATATTCAAACGATGATCCGAACTATGGAAAGTTCGTTGTCGAACCGCTCGAAAGAGGTTACGGAACAACTCTCGGAAACAGCCTGAGAAGAATCCTTCTCAGTTCCCTGCCGGGTGTGGCAGTCACATCCGTTAAGATCGATGGGATCCTGCACGAGTTTTCAACGATCCCGGGCGTGAAGGAAGACGTTACGGAAATCATCCTGAACCTCAAGAAACTGGCCATCAAGATGACCGGCGAGAACGAGAAGAGGGTCATCATCAACGAAGTTGGGCCGAAAGAAGTTACAGCAGCGGATATTCGCTGCGACGCGGATGTGGAGATCTTCAATCCGGAGCTTCATATCGCAACACTTGACGACAATACCACGCTGGTTATGGAGATCAACCTCGCCAGAGGCAGAGGATATGTACCTGCAGAGAACAACAAGGATGAGAGCACTCCGATCTCTGTGATTCCGACAGACTCCATATATACCCCGGTCAGAAAGTGTAACTTCACTGTAGAAAACACCCGTGTCGGTCAGGTAACGGACTATGACAGACTGGTTCTTGAGATCTGGACAGATGGTTCTGTAACGCCGAGAGAAGGCGTCTCCATCGGAGCCAAGATCATGCAGGAACACCTGAACCTCTTCGTAGGACTGGACGATTCCGCGGAAGGTATGGAAATCATGGTCGAGAAGGAAGAAAACCAGAAGGAAAAGGCCCTCGAGATGACGATCGAGGAACTGGAACTTTCCGTCAGATCCTTCAACTGCCTGAAGAGAGCGGCAATCAACACAGTCGAAGAACTCACCCAGAAGAGTGAAGAAGACATGATGAAGGTTAGAAACCTTGGTAAGAAGTCACTGGACGAAGTGAAGAACAAGCTCGAAGAGTTGGGTCTTTCCCTCAGACAGAGTGACGAATAATTAACAGGAGGAAGCAGAAATGCCAGGATATAGAAAATTAGGCAGAGAGTCAGCTCACAGAAAAGCTATGCTGAGAAATCTGGTAACAGACCTGCTTAGAGAAGGAAGGATCCAGACAACAGAGCATAGAGCCAAGGAAGCCAGACGGCAGGCTGAGAAGATGATCACGCTGGGCAAGCGCGGTGACCTTCACGCCAGAAGACAGGCTATGGCTTACATCTTTGACGAATCTGTAGTAACGAAGCTGTTCGAGGAGATCGCTCCGAAGTACGCTGACCGTCAGGGCGGCTACACCAGGATCCTCAAGCTTGGACCCCGTCAGGGCGACAACGCTGAGGTAGTATTCCTCGAGCTCGTGTAACGCAGGCGCGGAACCGGATGGTTCCCGAGCGTCAGTCCCGCGGATGAGCGGGCAAAAGTAACAAACACAGAGGACCATCGCAGTATTGCGGTGGTCCTTTTTCGCGCCGGCAGGCCCGGCTCTTCCACCGGCACGCCCGGCTCTTCCGCCGGCTGTCCGGAGCTTCCGCCGACCGTCCGGAGCTTCCGCCGGCACGCCCGGCTCTTCCGCCGGCCGTCCGGAGCTTCCGCCGACCGTTCGGAGCTTCCGCCGGCCGCCCCAATGTCGGCGCAGATTTCGGAATGTAGTAGTTTGCCTCACAAAATGAGTTCAGAACTACGACTTTTTTAGTTGACAGGATAAATTCGGAGTATTTGAAAAGGGTAGTTCGTAGTTTTCTGATCAATTTGCGACAAAAACTACGACTGCGGGCCAGCCGCGCACGGCTACATACTCCCATGGAACCGTCCATAGGCATCTCAGGCAATGGGAAGGACTTGGCAATCGTAGTTTTTGTCCACATTTTGATGAAAAACTACGACAGTCCGAAGTTCGGCATTACTGGGGTGACAGGCCAGTTGGTTCTGTATTGGACGAGGCACGGAAAATGGTGTATGATGCAACCAACACGACAGAATCACGAAAGGAAGACACGAGATGAACGACGTTATTGAGACAATGCCTGATATCTTCAGGCTGATCGCGAAGAATCCCGGCTGTGCCCTGAAAGATAAGAGAAGGGAAAGCGCCGAAGAACTCACAAAGGTATTCGAGGATGACGGCGCCCGTGCCAGACTGGCCAACATCGCGTTGCAGTCGCTGGCCGATGAGGAATATACGGCTTTTGCGGAGAATTTCTATGAAGACGCTGAAAGAATCCATGAAGAGCGGACCGAGGCCCGCAGCTTCGCGATGCTTCCTATCGGGATGTTCAAGAAAGATAAGGAAATCATCGACGAGTATCTGGATGGGATCGTGGACGATGGGGGAGTGCGCACGAACCTGGCGCAGGGGATCCGGTTTGCGGATTTTCTGATGTACATGAATACGCACTTTATTTCGTTTGATCTTGAGAATTATATGCGCAGGGTCATATTGATCGAGTTCATGAGTGTTGTTGAACGCATGCTCATTGACGTTGGAGAAAAGTACAAAAACATCCGCACGATTCTCACCCGGGATGATTTTTCGGAGGAGGTTTTGGGGTATCTGGATGAGATCAGGTTCAGCCTTGAAAATCAGGACGGAGATCCCTTTAGAATCGACGAGCTGTCGCTTGGTTCTTATAAAAGAAGATCTGTTGAGGGGCTGTCCGATGAGGAACTTCTTCGGAAACTGAGGGGAGCCGGCCCCTTTGGCAAAAAGAAAATAATCCTGCGCGACTGGGCGAAAGACGCGCGGCAGGAGCGCATCAACGAGTTCTTCAGCGAGCTGGAAGATATCGCCGGCGGGGAGCGGTTCCACAGCATCGAGGCGCGGCTCGATACGCTCAGACAGATGCGGAACAAAGTGCACTACGGAGCCATCGACGACACGATCCGCACAAGCGGTGAGTTCAGCTTCGAAGCGGTCAAGGAAGCGCACAGTCTGCTGAAGGATATCTCCTGCCTTCTGAAGGAGTATGTCAGAGGAGACAGGTAAGGATTTCTTCAGGGCTGTATAGCGCAATGTCGAAGTCTCGGAAGTCTTTCTCATTCCGTGTGACGATACAGTCACAGCCATTGGACGCGGCACATGTGGCAAGGAGGCAGTCTTCAAAATCGGAAGCTCTTCGCAGAAACGCCTGATTCACGTCAGCGTTTGTGACCGTGAGGATCCTGACGATGTTCAGGAGATGGCCGAGTGCTTCATAGGCGTGCTCTGTGCTCTTCAGGGTCTTGCGAACGAGGTAAAATATATCTGTTGCGGAGGACGCAGGTATAAAGCCGTTGATTTTCTTTTCTTCACACAGCAGAAGCACACCGCGGGAATCCTCATAAAAGGGTTCCCGTTTCAGCAGGACGTCCAATATGACGTTGGTGTCAATCATGCAGTTCATTATTAGTGATCCTTTCATCACGCAGAGAGTGTCTGTCGATTTCGTCAGATACTTTCCCTTTAAGTATGCCGGATATAGAGTCGACGGCCGAGACGTTCGGGTTGACCAGTTTGGCGATGGGCTTGCCGTTTTTGGAAATCCAGATATCTTCTTTTGATACCTGTTCCAGATAATACCCAAGTCTGAGTTTCAGTTCCGTTGCTGTAATCTGCATGATCAGCACCTCCTTTCGTCGATTATAAACGATTCGGAGTAGAATAACAACAGAAATCGAACGAAATTCTGAATTATCATTCAAAAACCGAACGAAATAAGACAAGACGTTCGTTCCTTATGGCAAAAGTTACCGCAGCAGGAAACGCAAATTATAAAGCAAAAACAAAGATCGTATCACTGAAAGTGATCGTAAAGTAAACAGACCCCATCGACAAGCGAGATCCCGCAGAGTATGATCCCAAATTGTGAAAATTCTGCGGCGTCTCGCTTTCGTACAGATTGCGGGCCGCACACGGGCAGATTGCCGAATCCGGGATGCAAAAAAACGTAGATAATCACCTGCGTTCCATGATATAATACAGATGATTTTTTGGAGACCAAAAGGAAGGGCAGGTGACGCGTATGAGAAAGGTCGGAATCGTCATGGGTTCGGACAGCGATATGCCGGTTGCACAGAAGGCGATCGACAGACTGGAAGGGTATGGAATCCCATACGAGGTCCACATATATTCCGCGCACAGAACGCCGGAGCAGGCGAAGCGCTTCGCGGAGGAAGCAGAGGCAAACGGTTTCGGCGCGATCATCGCGCTGGCAGGCAAGGCAGCGCATCTCGCGGGAGCGCTGGCGGCGAATACACTCCTGCCGGTCATCGGTGTGCCGGTCAAATCATCGACATTGGACGGACTTGACGCACTCCTGTCGACGGTTCAGATGCCGTCAGGAATTCCTGTAGCGACAGTGGCAATTGACGGTGCGGCGAACGCCGCCATCCTGGCAGCACAGATCATCGCAACGAGCGATCCGGAGCTGTCCGATAAACTGAAAAACGAAAGAAAAGCAGCAGCTGAAGCAGTCCTGGAGAAGGACGCGCGGCTTAATAAGGCGGAGTAAAACCGCCTGTCCGCCGCGGCACAAGGCTGCTGCCTTGCTTTTGCAATAAAATCGTTTAAAATTTTATCTTACATACACCATAGGAGGTAACCATGGAAAAATTAGTTTACACAGGCAAGACAAAGAACGTATTCGAACTGGACAACGGCAACTACATGCTCAAGTTCAAGGATGATGTAACAGGTAAGGACGGCGTGTTCGATCCGGGCATGAACCAGGTCGGTCTCACCATCGAAGGCGTTGGTGACGTCAATCTGAGAATGACCACTTACTACTTCGAGAAGATCAACGCAGCAGGCATCCGCACCCACTTCATCAGCTCCGATCTGGAGAACACCACGATGGAAGTCAAGCCGGCGAAGGTATTCGGAAACGGTCTGGAAGTCATCTGCAGACATAAGGCAGTCGGATCCTTCTACAGAAGATACGGCGAGTACATCGAAGAAGGCGCAGACCTTCCGGCTTATGTTGAAACAACCTTCAAGAACGACGAAAAGGAAGATCCGCTCGTCACCAAGGACGGCCTGATCGTTCTGGGAATCATGACCGATGAGCAGTATGAAGACATCAAGAAGATGACCCAGGAGATCACACAGATCGTTGCGGACGACATGCTCGAGAAGGGTCTTGTGCTCTATGACATCAAGTTCGAGTTTGGCTATGACAAGGACGGCAAGGTCATGCTGATCGACGAGATCGCATCCGGCAACATGAGAGTTTACAAGGACGGCGAATACATCGAGCCGCTGAAGCTCTCAGAGCTGTTCTTTGCTGAAGCATAAGCAAAGGCCTCACAGCCTGCGTTAAGCAGCGATGGACTGCTTCCAAGGCTATGGACTGCTTTCATCGCGAAGGGCAACAGCACACAAGGAGATTAGATGAATTACACCGATAGAACATGCAGAGAGTTCGTAGATATTACAGCTAGTGGAGCACCTGTTCCGGGCGGCGGCAGCGTCGCCGCCCTGGCAGGTGCTTTGGGTGCCTCTCTGGGCGCGATGGTCGCGCACCTGACAGAGGAGAAAATCAAGGACCCGGAAGACAGGGAAGAACTTGCGGCCAGTATCCGGGAAATACACAAAGTCAAGGATGGGCTGCTGGATCTGGTACAGAAGGACATCGACAACTTCGAGCCGCTTTCGAAGCTGTACAGCATGAAGTCCGATGATCCGGCAGAAAAGAAGAAAATCAAAGAGGCCAAACAGGCGGCGCTTCGAAACGCGTGCCGGGGGCCGATCGAAATCATGATACAGTGCGGCAGGGCAATCGAGCTCGCTCGTGATTTTGCAGCAAAGGGAAGCAAGGTGATCGTTTCCGATGCAGGATGCAGCGCGGTGCTCTGCAAGGCCGCCATGCAGGCAGCCAGCCTCAACGTCTACATCAACACCAACATGATGAAGGACAAGGAGCTCGCTGCGAGGATCAACAGTGAGTGCGCGCAGCGACTGGTTTATTACGGGGCGCTGGCGGACTCTGTATTTGGGAAAACAACAACCACACTGATGAGCAGAAAGACAGAAACAGGAGAAACAATCTGATGGGAGGATATTTCGGAGCAGTCTCGAACAGAGACATCACAATGGACGTTTTTTATGGAACGGATTACCATTCTCACCTAGGCACACGCCGGGGCGGTATGGCGATGTATGATCCGGAAACCGGATTCAAACGCGAGATCCACAATATCGAGAATTCACCGTTCCGAACCAAGTTCGAAAACGCAATCACCAAGATGCACGGGATCGCCGGCATCGGAACCATCAGCGATACCGATCCGCAGCCGTTGATCATCCGGTCCAATCTGGGGACCTACGCCCTCGTTTTCGTCGGCAGGATCAACAATCAGGACACGCTGGTGAAACAGTATCTGGCCTTTAGCGGAGGCCACTTTGAGGAGATGAGCGGCGGACGCATCAACTCCGCGGAGATCCTGGCTTCCATGATCGACCAGAAGAGCGATTTCGTCAGCGGCATCAAGTTTGCCCAGGACGCGATCGAAGGTTCCGCGTCCATCATGATCCTGAAGGAAGACGGGACACTGATCGCGGCCAGAGACAAATTCGGCAGAACGCCCATGCTCATCGGCAAGGATGAGGACGGGCACGCCATATCCTTTGAATCCTTCGCCTATGAGAAGCTGGGCTACCAGACCGTTTACGAGCTGGGCGCCGGGGAGATCGTCGAAGTCAAAGCGGGCGGCATAAAACAGCTGTCGCCGGCGAACGGCAAGACCTGCATCTGCGCGTTCCTCTGGACGTATTTCGGATATCCGAATTCCGACTACGAGGGCGTCAATGTTGAACGGATGAGAAATCTCAACGGTCACATCATGGCCAGAGACGAAGCGGAGCACGGCGGGGTTCCGGAGGTCGATCACGTCTGCGGCGTACCGGATTCCGGCATCGCCCACGCCATCGGCTATTCCAACGAATGCCGGCAGGATTACGGCCGGTGTTTCGTCAAGTACACGCCGACCTGGCCGCGCAGCTTCATGCCGATGTCCCACGAAGAGCGCAGCAGAGTCGCGAAGATGAAGCAGGTTCCGGTCAACCCGCTGATCCAGGACATGAAGCTGCTGCTGGTGGACGACAGCATCGTCCGGGGCACGCAGCTGCGGGAGACGGTAGACTTCCTCTATGAGCACGGCGCCAAGGAAGTCCACATGAGATCAGCTTGTCCGCCGATCATGTACGCCTGCAAATATCTGAACTTCACAAGACAGACCCCGGAACGGGACCTGATCGCCAGAAAGACGATCCTCGAACTGGAAGGGGAAGAAGGCGAGAAGTACATCGAAGAGTACAGCGATGGAAGAACCGACAGAGGCAAAGCCCTCCGCAAGGCGATCAGCGAAAAGCTGGGATTCGATTCGCTGGGATACCAGAACATCGACGGCGTGCTGGAAGCCATCGGACTGGATAAGGACAGCGTATGCACATACTGCTGGAACGGAAAGGAATAAGATAGATGAATAATTCAAGATCAGATGCTTATGCTGCAGCCGGAGTGGATATCACTGCGGGATACAGAGCGGTAGAATTGATGAAGAAGCACATTGCTTCGACCAGGACCGAGGGCGTCTGCTCCGATATCGGCGGCTTCGGCGGCATGTTCGAGCTGGACCTGACAGGGATCAGCCGTCCCATTCTGGTCAGCGGCACAGACGGCGTGGGCACGAAGCTCAGGCTGGCATTTCTCATGGATAAACACGACACCGTAGGCGTGGACTGCGTTGCCATGTGCGTCAACGACATCATCTGCGGCGGCGCGAAGCCTTTGTTCTTCCTGGACTACATCGCCTGCGGCAAGAACGTGCCGGAGCGGATGGAAGCCATCGTCAAAGGCGTCTGCGACGGATGCATCCAGTCAGGCGCGGCGCTCATCGGCGGTGAGACAGCCGAGATGCCGGGCTTTTATCCGGAGGACGAGTACGATCTGGCCGGTTATGTGACCGGCGTCGTCGACAAAGACAAAATCATAGACAATGAAACCATGGAAGCGGGAGACGTTGTGATTGCCCTGCCGTCGAGCGGCGTGCATTCCAACGGATTCTCCCTGGTGAGAAAGGTCTTTGATGTCGAGAATTCCGATATCAAGTCACCGGTGGAAGCGCTGGGAGGCAAATCCATCGGAGAGACCCTCCTGACGCCGACCCGCATCTATGTGAAGCCGGTGCTGAAGCTGATCGATGAAGTGAAGGTCAAAGGCATCTCACACATCACCGGCGGCGGTTTTTATGAGAACATTCCGAGAAGCATTCCGGACGGGCTTTGCGCGAAGATCGACAAAGCCTCCGTCAAGGTGCTTCCGATCTTCGACCTGATCGCCGAAACCGGCGGCATCTCAGAACGGGATATGTTCAACACCTTCAACATGGGCGTCGGCATGAGCATCGTCGTCAGCAAGGAAGACGCGCAGAAGGCGCTGCAGGTGCTGAAGGACGCGGGAGAAGAACCGTACATCATCGGCGAAATCATCCGCGGCGAAAACAAGATCGAGCTGATCTAGGGAGGGCAGTATGTCAAAGGCCAACATCGCCGTTCTCGTCTCCGGGGGAGGCACCAATCTGCAGGCCCTCATCGACGCGGAGAAGAGCGGCGTACTGAAGAGCGGGACCATCCGGCTCGTCCTATCCAATAAGAAGAACGCCTACGCCCTCGAGCGGGCGGCAAACGCCGGCATTGAGGCTTTTGCAATCACAAGAAAAAGCTGCGGCGGCCAGGAAGGCTTCGAGCAGAGACTGATTGAGGAAATCGAGCGCAGGGATATCGATCTGATCATCATGGCAGGGTTCATGAGCATTCTGAGCGAAGACTTCACCAGACACTTCGACCACAGGATCATCAACATCCATCCGTCGCTGATCCCGTCGTTCTGCGGCAAGGGATTCTACGGACTGCTCGTTCATGAAGCGGCCCTCGCGAAGGGCGTCAAGGTAACGGGCGCGACGGTCCACTTCGTAAACGAGATCCCGGACGGCGGTGAGATCATCATGCAAAAGGCCGTCGAAGTGAAGGACGGCGACACGCCGGAGATCCTGCAGAAGCGGGTCATGGAAGAAGCGGAATGGATCATTCTGCCCCGTGCGGCGGAGAAAATATGCGCACAGATCTGCGCGACAAAGCAGTGAAATAAGCGGCAAGACAGAAGCGGCAAGACAGAAGCGGCGAAAGGAGAACAGGAAATGGGAATCTATAAGATCGATACGTTTGCGGACAGAGTCCGGGGAAACTCCTATGTGGGACGTGGTATCGTGACGGGGCTGACGCCTTCCGGCAAGGCAGCGTCTGCCTATTTCATCATGGGAAGGAGCCCAAATAGCAGAAATCGTGTATTTACGATCCGCGATGGGGCTGTCTACACAGAGCCCTTCGACGCTTCCAAGGTGGAAGACCCGACGCTGATCATCTACGCGGCCATCCGGAGGTTCGAGAACTATCTGATCGTCACCAACGGCGACCAGACCGATACGATTTACGAAGGACTCAACAAGGGATTTACTTTTTCGGAGGCTCTGGAGGAAAGGCAGTTCGAACCGGACGCGCCGAATCTCACGCCGCGGATCAGCAGCATCACAGATATGGAGAATGGCAATTATGAGATGAGCATCCTCAAGAGCGCCGATCCGGAAGGGACCGCCTGCAACCGGTTCACCTATTCCTACGAAGCCCTTGCCGGGCTGGGACACTTCCTGCATACCTATATGGGAGACGGAAACCCCCTTCCGACATTCCAGGGCGAGCCGGAACGGGTAGCGGTTCCCGATGACATTGATGCCTTTGCGGAAGAGATCTGGGAAGCGCTGGATGAGGATAACAAAATCTCTCTGTACGTCAGGTACACCGACCTTGCAGAGGGAACGTACGAAGAACGTCTGATCAACAAGAATAAATAGCGAAAGGCGAAGAGATGAACGAAATGAAACTCAAATACGGATGCAATCCGAACCAGTCAGAGGCGAGGATCTACATGGCGGACGGCACAGACCTTCCGATCGAGATCCTGAACGGCAGACCGGGATATATCAATTTCCTGGACGCTTTCAACGCGTGGCAGCTGGTGAAGGAAATCAAAGAGGCGACCGGTGTGCCGGCGGCGACATCCTTTAAGCATGTGAGCCCGACATCGGCAGCCATCGGCCGGCCCCTCAGCGAGAAGATGAAAAAAGCCTATTTCGTGGATGATATCAAGGGGCTTGACGAATCCCCCGTCGCCTGCGCGTACGCCAGAGCCAGGGGAACGGACCGGCTTTGCTCCTTCGGTGATTTCATCGCTCTGTCGGATGTATGCGACGAGGCGACCGCGCGCATCATCAAGCGGGAAGTATCCGACGGCGTCATCGCGCCGGGGTTCACGGACAAGGCCCTCGAGATGCTCCGTAAAAAGAAAAACGGAAATTACAATGTGATCAAGATCGATCCTGCCTATGAAGCAAGCGGGCAGGAGACGCGTCAGGTGTTCGGCATCAATTTCGAGCAGACCCACAACGATATCAAGATCGGACCGGACCTGCTGGAAAACATCGTCACGAAGAACAAGGATCTTCCGGACGAGATCAAAGAGGACCTGATCATCGCCATGATCGCGCTCAAATACACCCAGTCCAATTCCGTCTGCTTCGCCAGAGACGGTCAGTGCATCGGCATCGGAGCCGGACAGCAGTCCAGGATCCACTGCACCAGACTGGCCGGCAGCAAGGCGGACACCTGGTATCTGCGGATGCACGATAAGGTGCTGAATCTGCCGTTCAAGGACAAGCTGCCGAGGGCGGTCAGAGACAACGCCATCGACGGATACATCAACGAATACGAAGAGGATGTCTGCGCGGAAGGCAACTGGCAGAAGTACTTCAGCGAGCAGCCCGAACGTCTGACCGCGGAAGAAAAGCGCGCCTATCTGGATGCCCAGACCGGCGGTGTTCTGGCGTCCGACGCCTTCTTCCCGTTCGGGGACAGCATCGAACGCGCAAAGGCCAGCGGCGTGTCCTACGTCGTGGAGGCGGGCGGCTCCGTCCGGGATGACGAGGTCATCGCCGCGGCGGATAAGTACAACATGGTCATGATATTCAACAAGGTGAGATTGTTCCACCACTAAGACGAGGAGCGCCGAAGCGGCGCAGGGGAGAGACAATAATGAAAGTAATGGTAGTAGGCGGCGGCGGCCGCGAGCACGCGATCATCAAGGGCCTGAAGAAGAGCCCGAAAGTAGATGTGATTTACGCCCTTCCGGGCAACGGAGGCATTGCGGCAGACGCTACATGCGTCGACATCGGCGCGAAGGATCTGGACGGCATCCGCGACTTCGCGGTCAAAGAAGGCATCGATTACGCAGTCGTCGCTCCGGACGATCCGCTGGCCATGGGCTGTGTGGACGTCCTGCAGGCGGAAGGCATCCGCTGCTTCGGTCCGGACAAAAAAGCGGCCGTCATCGAAGCGAGCAAAGTCTTCTCCAAGGATCTGATGAAGAAGTACGGCATCCCGACCGCGGCCTATGAAGTCTTTGACGAGATGGACGCGGCACTGGCGTATCTGGAAACGGCGCCGATCCCGACGGTCGTCAAGGCGGACGGACTGGCTCTGGGCAAGGGCGTCATCATCGCCGAGACCAGAGATGACGCAAAAGCCGCCGTGCGCAGTATGATGGAAGAAAAGAAATTCGGCGAGAGCGGTGCCCGCGTCGTCATCGAGGAGTTTCTCACCGGACCGGAGGTCTCCGTTCTGTCCTTTACAGACGGACACGCCATCGTGCCGATGATCTCCTCCCAGGACCACAAACGGGCCCTGGACGGTGATAAGGGATTCAATACCGGCGGCATGGGAACGGTCGCGCCGAATCCGTATTATACAGAAGAAGTGGCAGCCCGCTGCATGGAAGAGATCTTCCTGCCGACGGTCAAAGCCATGAACGCGGAGGGCAGACCCTTCAAAGGCTGCCTCTATTTCGGCCTGATGATCACAGCGGACGGCCCGAAGGTGATCGAGTACAACTGCCGGTTCGGCGATCCCGAAGCCCAGGTTGTACTGCCTTTGCTTGAGAGCGATCTGCTGACCGTCATGGAAGCGGTAACGGACGAGAAACTGGCGGAAACCGAAGTGAAGTTCGCGGACGACTTCGCCTGCTGCGTTGTCGTTGCGTCCGGCGGCTATCCGCAAAGCTACAAGAAGGGCTGCGAGATCACAATGGACACAGACGCGCTGACCGGAAACACGGAGGTGTTCGTAGCGGGCGCCAAGCTCGAAGACGGCAAGCTCCTCACCTCGGGCGGCAGAGTGCTGGGCGTCACCAGCGTGGCGCCGACGCTGCGGGAGGCCATCGACACCGCGTACGAAAACGCGGCGCGGATCACCTTCGAAGACGCGTATTACAGAACAGACATCGGCGCCAGAGCGCTGAAGGCGGGACAGGAGTAGGCAGGAGGAAGTAAAATGGTATACAGAGTATTTGTCGAAAAAAAAGAGGCCGTTGCCAGCGAAGCCAGAGCTTTGCTTTCGGAGATCAGGACCTTCCTGGGCATCCGCTCGGTGGAGAAGATCCGGATCTTCAACCGGTACGATGTGGAAGGCATCTCAGAGGAACTCTTTGAAGAATGCATCGGCAGCGTGTTCTCCGAACCGCAGGTCGACGATGTTTACAGATGGACGGGAGACGAGGAGACCTTCGCGCAGATGGGCGATGCGGTTTTCGCAGTAGAAGCGCTGCCGGGGCAGTACGATCAGAGAGCCGACTCCGCGGCCCAGTGCATCCAGATCATCTCTCAGCAGGAGCGTCCGCTGGTGGCGTGCGCCAAGGTCTATCTGATCAGCGGCAAGGTGAGCCCGGAGGAACTGCAGGCGATCATCGGTTTTGTTATCAACCCGGTGGAGATGCGCCAGGCGTCACTGGATATGCCGGAAACGCTGCGGGTCGAATACGAGCTTCCGCAGACGGTCGAATCCATCGAGGGATTCAACGACATGGATGAAGCGGCGCTGAAGGCATTTATCGATGAACGCGGTCTGGCGATGGACGAAGGCGACATCAAGGTCTGCCAGGAGTATTTCCGCAGCGAGGGCCGTGTTCCGACCATCACGGAGATCAAGATGATCGACACCTACTGGTCCGATCACTGCAGACATACCACCTTCAACACGATCATCGACGAGATCACGTTTGAGGACGCGACGCTCCAGAATGCCTATAACGATTACCTCAGCGTGCGCGAGAGCCTGAACCGGACCAAGCCGGTCACGCTTATGGACCTGGGAACGATCGCTGCAAAGGCCTTAAAAGCGGCGGGCAAGATGGAGGGCCTCGACGAATCCGAGGAGATCAACGCCTGCACGGTCAAGATCAAAGTCACCATCGACGGGAAGCAGGAAGACTGGCTGCTTCTGTTCAAGAATGAGACGCACAATCACCCGACGGAGATCGAGCCGTTTGGCGGCGCGGCCACATGCATCGGCGGCGCCATCCGCGATCCGCTTTCGGGACGTGCTTACGTTTATACCGCTATGCGCATCACCGGCGCGGCAGATCCGCGCCGTCCGCTGGATGAGACCATGAAGGGCAAACTGCCCCAGAGAAAGATCGTCACATCCGCGGCAGACGGGTATTCCTCCTACGGCAACCAGATCGGCGTTTCCACCGGACTGGTCCAGGAGATCTACCACGACGGCTACGCGGCCAAGAGAATGGAACTGGGTGCCGTCATCGGCGCAGCGCCGGCAGCCAACGTCGTGCGCGAACGGCCGGTTCCGGGAGATATCATCATTCTTCTCGGCGGCAAGACAGGAAGAGATGGCTGCGGCGGCGCGACCGGATCCTCCAAGTCCCACGATGTCTCGTCGCTGGAAAGCTGCGGCGCGGAAGTCCAGAAGGGCAACGCGCCGGAGGAGAGAAAACTGCAGAGACTCTTCCGCAACGGCGAAGCGTCCCGCATGATCAAGCGCTGCAATGACTTCGGCGCAGGCGGCGTGTCCGTTGCCATCGGCGAGCTGGCCGACGGCCTGGATATCAACCTGGACGTTGTGCCGAAGAAATACGAAGGCCTGGACGGAACAGAGCTTGCCATCAGTGAATCCCAGGAGAGAATGGCGGTAGTCATCGCCGCGTCCGACAAGGAGCGTTTCTTCGAGATCGCCGCGGCGGAGAATCTGGAAGCGACCGTCGTCGCGACCGTCACCGAGCAGCCGCGTCTGGTCATGCACTGGAAAGGCAACACCATCGTCGATGTTTCCCGCGCGTTCCTGGATTCCAACGGCGCGGAAAAGCATGTCACGGTGAAGGCGGCTGCGGCAGCGGAAGATGCTCTTGAGAAGGCTGTGCCGGCATCCTTTGAAGCGGGCATGAAAGAGCTTGCCGCGGACATCAACGTCTGTTCCCAGAAGGGACTGTCCGAGAAGTTCGACTCGACCATCGGAGCGGGAACCGTCGTCATGCCGTTCGGCGGAAAGTACCAGATGACACCGGCCCAGACCATGGTCCAGAAGGTCTCCGTGGAGAACGCGGTTTCCGATACCTGTTCGATCATGGCGTGGGGATACGATCCGTTTATTTCCGAGAAGAGCCCGTACCACGGCGCTTACCTGGCGGTTGTGGATTCCGTTGCGAAGCTGATCGCGTCCGGCGGCGGCCGGGAGGCGACCTACCTGAGCTTCCAGGAATACTTCGAAAAGCTTGGCAAGGATCCATCCAGATGGGGCAAGCCGCTGGCGGCGCTGCTGGGCGCCTTCGAAGCGCAGATGGGTCTTGAAGTTGCGGCCATCGGCGGCAAGGACTCCATGAGCGGATCCTTCGAAGACATCGATGTACCGCCTACGCTGGTCTCCTTCGCGGTGACGACAGCTTCCGTTGATAATATCATCACCGACGAATTCAAGGCAGCCGGCCACAAGGTGGTTCTTCTCAAGCCGGAACTGAATGAGGAAGGTCTTCCGGAAATCGATTCTCTGAAGAAGATTTTCGAGACCGTCAAACGCCTTGGGGATACGGGCAGCATCTGCGCTGCGTACGTACCGGGTCACGGCGGCATCGCGGAAGCCGTCATGAAGATGTGCTTCGGCAACATGATTGGATTCCGGTTCCATGACGCGTTCGCGGAAGACCTGAAGGAGATGTTCGGATACGCTTACGGATCCTTCATTCTTGAGATCGATCTGCAGGAGGACGAAGCATACGGCGCGATCAAAGACGATGTTAACTGCGTGATCCTCGGTGAGACGACCGAAGAAGCACAGATTGCGTTCCGCGATGAGGCGGTCAGCCTGAAAGAGCTTCTGAAGATCTACGAAGACGTTCTCGAACCGATCTATCCGTGCAACATCGAAACAAAAGAACAGGTCATTCCGGACCTGGATTATACAGGCGGACAGGAAGTTGCCGGCGCGCCGACGGTCCTGACCGCGAAGCCAAAGGTCCTGATCCCGGCCTTCCCGGGTACGAACTGTGAGTATGATTCCGCCAGAGCCATGGCGGCAGCGGGCGCGGATCCGCAGATCATGGTCATCCGGAACATGACGGCAGACGCCATCAGCCAGTCGGTGGAGGATTTTGCATCGGCGTTAAGCAATGCGCAGATGGTCTTCATTCCGGGCGGTTTCTCCGGCGGAGATGAGCCGGACGGATCGGGCAAATTCATCACAGCGTTCTTCCGCAACCCCGCGGTCAAAGAGGCGGTTACGGCAATGCTGGACGATCGGGGCGGACTCATGTGCGGCATCTGCAACGGATTCCAGGCCCTCATCAAGCTGGGGCTGGTACCGTACGGCAAGATCATCGACACGGATGAGAACTGCCCGACCCTGACCCTCAACGAGATCGGACGCCACCAGTCCAGACTGGTCCGCATTCGCGTTGCTTCCAACAAGTCACCGTGGCTGGCGGCGACACAGGTCGGCGATGTCTTCACCGTACCGGTGTCCCACGGGGAAGGCAGGATCCTGGCGGACGAGGCGCTGCTGCGTGAGCTGGCGGCGAACGGCCAGATCGCGACGCAGTACGTCGACTTCGACGGAAAGCCGTCCAGCGACATCCACTTCAATCCGAACGGATCCGTCTTCGCCATCGAGGGCATGACCTCACCGGACGGACGTGTCTTTGGCAAGATGGGCCACGCGGAAAGAACCGGCTACGGTCTCTATAAGAACGTGCCGGGCAAATACGACATGAAGATGTTCGAATCCGCTGTGAAGTATTTCCGATAGTATGATTCGAACCCAAGATTCGACACATCTTCACCCGCAAAGGCCCGAGTGATGTCGATTATTGCCGGAATAGCGGGGCACAGAAATCCTCGAAATGAAAACCGACACATCTGCCGTAATACTATGGCGAAATGTGTCGGTTTTTTTTTTATGAAATAAAGATAAGAATGAAAATCAACATATATCAGATTGCCTTTGCATGGAATGTGTCGAACTCTGGCTTGCCGCAAGTCACACGCCAACGGTTATCCTTTTTCTCCGTTTGGTGTACAATATAGCAGGGAGGTGATCCATAGAGATGACTGACTACAAGGCGAAATCGGGCGCGGCACTCCTCGCCCGGGTGTCAACCCAGGAGCAGGCGCTGAACGGTCATTCCATCGGAGAACAGATCGAGAGGATGAAAGCTTACTGCAAGGCTATGGGATGGACAGTCTATGACGAGTACATCGACGCCGGCTACTCCGGCTCGAACACAGACCGGCCTGCGCTGCAGAGAATGATCAGCGACATCCACGCGGGGAGGATCGATAAGGTGCTGGTGTATAAGCTGGACAGACTGTCGAGGTCACAGAAGGATACGCTGGAACTGATCGAAGACGTGTTCCTCGCTTCCGGCGTCGACTTCGTATCGATCAGCGAAAACTTTGACACCACCACGCCTTTCGGAAGGGCCATGATCGGGATCCTCGCCGTGTTCGCTCAGTTGGAGCGGGAACAGATCAAAGAGCGGATGGCGATGGGAAGGTTGGCCAGAGCCAAAGAGGGACGCTACTCCGGTCAGGACCGGATCCCCATCGGTTACGATTATGTCGATGGAATGCTGGTCCGGAATCCTTACGAAGCTTCTCTGGTGAAGCAGGTGTTCAGACTTTATATCGAGGGTTATTCTCCGAAGATGATTGCAAGCCGCCTCAACGGCGAAGGTCGGACGCACAGGTATGGCAGCTGGTCCGAATCGACCGTCAGAAATGTCCTCCGCAGGCGGACCTATATCGGTGAGATCATGTACGCCGGCGAATGGTATCCCGGACTCCATGAACCCATCATAAGTCAGGAAGACTTTGAAAAAGCCCAGAAAGTCCGATTGCTTAAACATGATCGGTGTTGCAGCAGAAACATCAGACCCGGGAAGGCCGGCTCATACCTTGCCGGGTTTCTCGTATGCGCGCAGTGCGGCGCCAGATACGGCAAGAACAAAAACGCAAGCAGAACGAAAAACGGCATCCGCTATTACGATAAATACACATGTTACTCCCGTTCTAAAAAGACAAAGCATCTCATCAAAGACCCATCATGCAAAAACAAAATATGGGATATGAGAGAACTGGATGGGATCATCTTCGGGAAAATAGAAATGCTTGCGCAGAATCCCGAAAGAATCGAGCAAATCCAAAGCACCAATGACCGGAACAGGCGCGTGAAGACGCTTGCCTTGCAGATCAGTGACCTGGAAAACAGAATCGGAAAGCTCGTTGATCTGTATATCACGGCAGACATGCCCCAGTTCATTCTCGATCAGAAGGTTTCCACCATGAATGAAAGAAGAGAGAAACTAAGGAAAGAACTGGAGCAGATCGAACAGCCTGCGGAGCCGAAACTCTCCCGGGAGGAAGCCGCAGAGATTGCGGAAGCTTTCCCGGAGATCCTTCTCCGGCAAGACTTCACCGAGATCCGAGACGCCCTTGAAAAGCTCATAGATCACATAGAACTGGACAATGAAAACGTGACCATTCACTGGAATTTCGTGTGACGGATCCGTGATTGCGGATGATGATTCTCATGATTTTTTATTCACCAAATCAACTAGTTTCATTGACAAGTTCGTATTCAGTGTGTTAATATTTCCACAGTGATACGGCGCATGTTGAGGATTCAAAAGTTGGACCCTCTATTGTTTGTCGTGTTGAGGGTATTTGTAGGAAGGGGTCATTGACATTCCTATGCGTTCTGATCAGCGTGGGAGAGGAGAAAGATGACTTCAACACACCGACGGTTGTGTTTAAGAATACATATGATGGATGGGAGGTAATAAATAAAAAAGAAAGAAACCGTCACTTTTAAATTTTGATCAGAATTTAAACGTTATTACTCGGGAAAGTTATTATCAATAGTTATTACAACGAACAGTTATCACGAATGTATTAACTAGAAAGAAGAACAGGAGGTATGATAACGTGGTTTTAACAACAAAACAGTTATCCAAAAAAATCCTGGCGATCGCACTCTCGATCGCTACAATGGTTGCCTTCATGCC